>OGKX01001007.1_pt1 | contig 13358 bp, 9 predicted proteins | sample 1572541 | NCBI WGS metagenome assembly OGKX01 (sample SAMEA2581982, study PRJEB24529) | metagenome | biome: Human gut stool | place: China | collected 2011
TGCTGCATTTTGAGCCGCAGCATCAGCCCCTATCCATGCCATAATGGTGATGTCATTGCCAAGGATACTGGTATTTCCGTGAAGCACTTCGTTCCAGAATATAAGTTGGCGTTGTTGATCGGCAGGTTTGGTGGCAATGTAATCTTTTAGTTGTTTGTAGAAATAAATCTGCAAGTCTCTGAAGTTGGAAGAACCTATTTCACTCAGCAGCTTCTTGCATTCGTCATTCTTTTGCCATTTCCTTGTGGGGCATTCGTCACCGCCTAAATGAATATAATTGAATGGAAACAATTCAGTGAGTTCATCAATTACCTCTTTGGCAAACTGCATCGCTTTCGGGTTGGCTACGTTGATTACATCAGTAGAAATCCCTTGTTGTAGCCATACTTCATGTTTATCCCTTGGGTCGCACGCCAAGAACTCCGGATAAGCTGCAACGGCTGCCTGTGAATGTCCCGGAATGTCTATTTCGGGAATGATTTCTATAAATTTCTTCTTTGCATACGCTACGATTTCTTTGATATCTTTCTGAGTATAAAAGCCGCCATAACGCTCACCGTCTGGTTTCACGTCACCGTATGCAAGTACTTTGCTGTTTCTCCATGCGCCTGTCTCCGTCAGTTTGGGGTATTTCTTTATTTCGATTCTCCAGCCTTGATCTTCTGTCAGATGCCAGTGGAAACGATTCATTTTGTAGATGGCCATCATGTCGATCACTCGTTTTATCTCATCTTTACCGAAGAAATGTCTGCCTTCGTCCAGCATAAAACCTCTCCATTCGAAACGGGGAGCATCTTCAATCTCGACAGATGGGAGACTCCATTGTGAATGGTCGGACGTTGCTACGCCTGCCATTACGTTGCGGGGCATCAGTTGCTTTAGCGTTTGTAGCGCATAATAGAAACCTGCCGGACGGGAGGCTTCGATCCGGACTTGTTTTTTCGAGACGTTCAGCTTATAAGCTTCAGCGGGAAGTTGTGGATTCAAATCTAAGATAATCCTTGCTTTAGCTTCTTTTTGAGTAGATGAAACCTTGATGCCGGTTGCTTCTTGCAATTCCTTTTTGAATGATTCAAAGACCATACGGATGCTGTCTCCCTGATAAGGAGTGACTTTGGCTTTAAGTTGGTTGCCAAACTCAAAGCGGCCGTCTTTTACGGTAAGGTGAGCCGGTTGTGGGGTGAGAGCGATTTCTTGTGCTGTAAGCATCTCATTGCTACCGAGTAGCAATAGCAGGGGTAGAAAATGTTTGATTTTCATGGTAATTGGGGGTATTTAAATAAAAAGTATAACAGCGGACGAAGATAGAAATAATAAATCAGAAAAGTATGTCTTTATGATTATTTTGTTTGCTCTTTTTGATTTGTTTGATCTAGGTTCCTCATAAATTTGCTTAATTTGATAAATTAGTGTTTCTTTGCACCATGATATAAGTCATGATAACTAACCCCCATTATTACAACTTATGAAAAACAACAAGATTTATCTGTTGGGAGCCTGCCTCCTGTGTGCTGTTACTACCTTTGCGCAGAATGTTAGTCTGCAACCTCCTCCTCAACAACTCATTGTTCAAAACAAGACCATCGATCTGCCTGCTGTCTATCAGCTGAATGGCGGGGAAGAAGCCAATCCGCATGCTGTAAAGGTACTGAAAGAACTGCTTTCCGGTAAGCAAAGCAGCAAGAAAGGGATGCTTATTTCTATTGGTGAGAAAGGTGACAAGAGTGTGCGTAAATATAGCCGCCAGATTCCTGACCACAAAGAAGGCTATTACCTGTCTGTGAATGAGAAGGAAATCGTACTGGCCGGAAACGACGAACGAGGTACTTATTACGCTCTGCAAACTTTTGCGCAATTGCTGAAAGACGGAAAGCTGCCCGAAGTAGAAATCAAAGATTACCCTTCTGTACGGTATCGGGGAGTGGTAGAAGGGTTTTACGGAACTCCCTGGAGCCATCAGGCACGCCTCAGCCAACTGAAGTTTTACGGTAAAAACAAGATGAACACTTATATATACGGTCCGAAAGATGATCCGTATCATAGTGCTCCCAACTGGCGTTTGCCTTATCCCGACAAAGAAGCTGCCCAGTTGCAGGAATTGGTGGCGGTAGCCAACGAAAATGAAGTTGACTTTGTATGGGCGATCCATCCGGGACAGGATATCAAATGGAATAAGGAAGATCGTGATCTTCTGCTCGCTAAATTTGAGAAGATGTATCAGCTCGGTGTCCGTTCGTTCGCCGTATTCTTTGATGATATCTCCGGTGAAGGTACTAATCCGCAGAAACAAGCGGAACTACTGAACTACATTGATGAGAAATTCGCACAGGTAAAACCGGATATAAACCAACTGGTGATGTGCCCTACGGAATATAATAAAAGCTGGTCGAACCCTAATGGCAATTATCTGACTACGCTGGGCGATAAACTCAATCCTTCCATTCAGATCATGTGGACGGGAGACCGTGTCATTTCCGATATTACCCGTGACGGCATTTCATGGATTAACGAACGAATCAAGCGTCCGGCTTATATCTGGTGGAACTTCCCGGTGTCCGATTATGTGCGCGATCATCTGCTTCTCGGTCCTGTGTATGGCAACGATACTACGATTGCCAAAGAGATGTCGGGCTTTGTAACCAATCCGATGGAACATGCCGAATCGTCAAAGATAGCGATTTATAGTGTGGCAAGTTATGCCTGGAATCCTGCCAAGTATGATACATGGCAGACGTGGAAGGATGCGATCCGTACCATTCTGCCAAGTGCAGCGGAAGAACTTGAATGCTTTGCAATGCACAATTCCGACTTGGGACCTAACGGACATGGATACCGCCGCGAAGAATCTATGGATATCCAACCGGCTGCCGAACGTTTCCTGAAAGCGTTCAAAGAAGGCAAAAATTACGATAAGGCAGATTTCGAGACTCTTCAATATACGTTCGAACGTATGAAAGAATCCGCCGATATCCTGTTGATGAATACGGAGAACAAACCGTTGATTGTGGAAATCACTCCTTGGGTGCATCAGTTTAAACTGACGGCTGAAATGGGAGAAGAAGTGCTGAAGATGGTAGAAGGCCGGAATGAATCTTATTTTCTGCGGAAATACAATCATGTGAAGGCTTTGCAGCAACAGATGTTCTATATCGATCAGACGAGTAATCAGAATCCTTATCAACCGGGAGTAAAGACAGCTACGCGAGTGATAAAACCATTAATTGACCGGACTTTTGCCACAGTTGTGAAATTCTTCAATCAAAAGTTTAATGCTCATCTGGATGCCACTACCGATTATATGCCGCATAAGATGATCAGTAATGTGGAGCAGATCAAGAACCTGCCGTTGCAGGTGAAAGCGAACCGTGTACTCATTTCTCCTGCCAATGAAGTTGTGAAATGGGCGGCTGGAAACAGTGTTGAAATAGAACTGGATGCTATCTATCCGGGAGAGAATATTCAGATAAACTTTGGTAAGGATGCTCCTTGTACATGGGGACGCCTTGAAATCTCTACGGACGGCAAGGAATGGAAAACGGTGGATCTGAAGCAGAAAGAAAGCAGATTGTCGGCCGGTTTGCAGAAAGCTCCTGTGAAGTTTGTCCGCTTCACGAATGTGAGTGATGAAGAACAGCAGGAAGCTGTTTTAAAATACGGAGATCCGGATGATTATTACAGGGAATATCATTAACGGCAGATGCAGATATGCGCCGGAAGAAAAGCTGCAGTTGGAGAGTTATGTGATTCAGAAAGGAAAATAAACGATGCGATATTTAAACCCACAATTCCCCTCCTTCCCGAAGGAGGAGAGTTGGAAGTTACCACCGACTTTTTAGTCAGCCTTTTTTTGATTTACGATATTCCCGCGGTGACATTCCCATGATCTTACTGAATAGGCGGGAAAAATAATAAGTATCTTCAATACCTATTTTATAGCATATCTGATTAATTTTCATATCAGTAGTGTCGAGTAGCTGGCAGGATTGCTGTATCTTTAATAAGTTGAAATAGGTCAAAGGACTATGGCCTGTTTTCTTTTTGAACAACAGGGAGAAGTGGGAAGGAGAATATCCGATCTGATCGGCTATATCTTGTAGGCTAAGATGCTTTTCCATATTCTCTTTCATATAATGAATAGCCAGTTCGCTTACATTTTCATCTTCTGCTGCATCATTATTTGCAGTTGCATTGCGAAATTGTTGTATATATCGCAATGTTCCCAAATAAAAATGAAACATAGAGAATGCATAACGCAGGTTCTCATTACTATAACCATTCTTCAAAGTATTGAATATCTCTTCAAATAAATTGATTCGTGTACTGATGCGTGAATGCGATTCAGGTTGGATATCCATTGGGCGGCTTGCCTCTTGAGCGTAAAAGGGAGCGAGAATACCTTTAAAGTGTATCCAGTAAATAGTCCATGGATACGATTTGTCGGAAGCATAGGCATGGGGAACTCCCGCAGGGAGGATAAAATACTGGTTGGCGGATACGGTATATTCCTGATTGCCGATGCGATACCATCCGGCCCCGTCTATGCAATAGATGAATACATACTGGTTGATAGGCTCTTTCCGTTCCCGGAAGTGATGCTTGGCTTTCGGATAATATCCGATGTCAGTAATGTGTAGCATGGAGGTAAGAGGGTCTTCTTCCATTTTGTCAACGATAATGCGGGGAAGCACTAAAGCTCTTTCTCCGGTAAATCCATCTTTCAACTTTACCATAATCTCATAGTATATGATTCGACTGTTCTGCGCAAATATATAACAATGTATCTTATCTATCAAATAAACTGCAAAAAATAAGATTGTCCATCTTTATCGAATGAAATTCTATTTTTTATGCTCTTGACATGCTCTATCTTTGCAGTATCAATTAATCAATCTTCTAGTGGTATGAAAAGTTATAATAAAAAGTTTGTCTATTCCATTTGTTTGGTTTCTGCGATGGGCGGTCTGCTCTTTGGGTATGACTGGGTGGTAATCGGAGGAGCGAAACCTTTCTATGAACTCTATTTCGGTATTGCCGATTCGCCGACGATGCAGGGACTGGCTATGAGTGTAGCCTTGCTTGGCTGTCTGATCGGTGCTATGGTAGCCGGTATGATGGCTGACCGCTATGGCAGGAAACCTCTCTTGCTGATTTCCGCATTTATCTTTTTATCTTCCGCATACGCTACCGGTGCATTTTCCGTATTCAGCTGGTTTTTGGCAGCACGCTTTTTGGGAGGTATCGGCATCGGTATCGCTTCGGGGCTGTCTCCGATGTACATTGCCGAAGTAGCTCCTACTTCCATCCGGGGGAAACTGGTATCCCTCAATCAACTGACTATTGTATTAGGAATCCTTGGCGCACAAATAGCCAACTGGCTGATAGCCGAGCCTATACCTGCCGACTTTACGCCTGCCGATATCTGTGCTTCATGGAACGGGCAGATGGGATGGCGCTGGATGTTTTGGGGAGCAGCATTTCCGGCAGCGGTATTCTTGCTGCTAGCCTGTTTTATTCCCGAAAGTCCCCGTTGGCTGGCAATGAAAGGCAAGAGAGAGAAAGCATGGAGTGTACTTAGCCGGATAGGAGGAAACCGCTATGCGGAGCAGGAACTTCAGATGGTGGAACAAACTTCTGCTTCCAAGTCGGAAGGAGGATTGAAATTATTGTTCAGTCGCCCGTTCCGTAAGGTACTCGTACTGGGTGTTATCGTGGCTGTGTTCCAGCAATGGTGCGGTACGAATGTGATTTTCAATTATGCACAGGAAATATTCCAGTCGGCGGGTTATTCGCTGGGTGATGTACTCTTTAATATTGTGGTGACCGGTGTAGCGAATGTGATCTTTACGTTTGTGGCTATCTATACGGTCGAACGTTTGGGGCGCCGTGCTTTGATGCTTTTGGGGGCTGGAGGACTGGCAGGTATTTATCTGGTTCTCGGCACGTGTTACTTTTTTCAGGTCAGCGGTTTCTTTATGGTAGTGCTGGTAGTGTTGGCGATAGCTTGTTATGCCATGTCTCTGGGGCCTATCACGTGGGTACTGCTTGCTGAGATATTCCCCAACCGCGTGCGTGGTGTGGCTATGGCAACCTGTACTTTCGCTTTGTGGGTCGGTAGTTTCACGCTTACCTACACATTTCCGTTGCTGAATACTGCATTGGGCAGTTACGGCACATTCTGGATTTATTCGGCTATCTGCGTCTTCGGCTTCCTTTTCTTCCTGCGTGCATTGCCTGAGACAAAAGGGAAATCGCTGGAGACATTGGAGAAAGATCTGATAAAATAAAAAGATATAATTAATAATATCATGGTAAAAGCATGGAGAGAAAAGGTTGTAATTCCTACTTATGAAGTAGGTAAACCGGAAAAGAATCCTATTTTCCTGGAGAAACGTGTCTACCAGGGCAGTAGTGGGGTAGTTTATCCTTATCCTGTCATCGAATCGATGTCCGATGAAAAAGTAGATAAGGAATACGAAGCTATCTTTATTGAAAACGAATACATCAAGGTGATGATTCTGCCCGAGTTAGGCGGTCGTGTACAAATGGCTTATGATAAGATCAGGGAACGTCATTTTATTTATTACAATCACGTGATTAAACCTGCATTGGTGGGGCTGGGAGGTCCGTGGTTTTCGGGAGGAATTGAGTTTAATTGGCCTCAGCATCATCGTCCCAGTACTTATATGCCTGTAGATACGACGATTGAAGAAAATGCTGACGGCAGCGTCACTGTATGGGTGAACGAAATGGAACGGATGTTTCATCAGAAAGGGATGGCGGGCTTCACGCTTCGTCCGGGACATGCTTTTCTCGAAATAAAAGGGGTGCTCTACAACCGTACCGAAGTGCCGCAAACCTTCCTGTGGTGGGCGAATCCTGCCGTAGCGGTGAACGACTACTATCAGAGTGTATTTCCGCCCGACATCAATGCGGTGTTCGATCATGGAAAGCGTGCCGTATCCAGCTTCCCTATAGCAACGGGTACTTATTATAGGATGGACTATTCTGCCGGAGTAGACATTTCGAACTATAAGAATATCAAAGTTCCTACTTCGTATATGGCTGTCAACTCCCGTTACAACTTTGAGGGTGGCTACGAAAACGACACTTGTGCAGGTATGCTTCATGTGGCAAATCATCATATTTCTCCGGGCAAAAAGCAATGGACATGGGGAAACGGTGATTTCGGCCGTGCATGGGACCGTAATCTGACTGACGAGGACGGACCTTACATCGAACTGATGGCTGGTGTCTATACCGAGAACCAACCGGACTTTACATGGCTGCAACCTTACGAAGAAAAGAGCTTCGTACAGTACTTCCTGCCTTACCGTGAACTGGGAGTGGTGAAGAATGCAAGCAAAGATTTGTTGATGAACATAGAACCGGAAGGTGAAAAGGAGGTACGTTTCAAGATATTCGCAACATCTAAGCAGGTGGTTAATGTAGTGCTGAAAGGTGACGATGGAAAAGTGTATTATAGCAGGCAAGTGACCATTACTCCGGAAGAACTATTGAATGAAACGGTAGACGTAGCAGGGGAGAAGTTGAACAAACTGAATCTTGAAATCACCGCAAACGGCAAGGAACTGCTTTACTGGCATGCCGAACCGGACGAAGTAAAACCGATTCCGGATGCTGCCGAAGCTGCTTTGTTACCGGAAGAAATAAAAACACCCGAGCAACTCTATCTGACAGGTTTACACCTGGAACAATACAGACACGCCACCTATAATCCGGTAGACTATTACGAAGAAGCCTTGCGCCGTGACCCGATCGATGTACGTAGCAATAATGCACTCGGATTATGGTATATCCGTAAAGGCCGTTTCCATAAAGCGGAGCAATACTTGCTTACAGCCGTAAAGACCTTACAGAAACGTAATCCGAATCCATACGACGGAGAACCGATCTCCAAGCATAGTTATGGATTAGATAATTCGGGACGATACAATGAGGCTTACGACCGTTTCTATAAATCATGCTGGAATGCAGCCTGGCAGGATGCCGGTTATTTTGCCTGTGCTCAGATTGCTACGATGCAAGGACGTCTGGAAGACGCTTTGGACGAAGTGGACCGTTCGCTTATCCGCAACTGGCATAATCATAAGGCACGTGCTCTGAAAACGACCATTCTCCGTCAGATGGGGAAAGCGGAAGAAGCCTTGCAAGTGATTGAAGATTCATTGGCTATTGATAAGTTCAACTTCGGTTGCCGTTATGAGAAGTACCTGATAACCAATGCTGCCGAAGACCTGCTTACTTTAAGGGCGATGATGCGTGGCGAAGCTCACAACTATGATGAAATCGCACTTGATTATTGTGCTGCCGGTTGCTGGACAGAAGCCGCTTCTTTGTGGAATGTAGCTATCGCTGAGGGCAGTGTAACGCCAATGACTTATTATTACTTGGGTTGGTGTCTTGTTCAGGGTAAGTTATCCGGGGCGGAACAGGCATTTGCCGATGCTGCCAACGCTTGTCCGGACTATTGTTTCCCTAACCGCCTGGAAGCCATCCTTGCTTTGCAATGTGCTATGGAACAAAACCCGAATGATGCGAAAGCACCTTATTATCTGGGTAATTTGTACTACGATAAACGTCAGTACGATTTAGCACTCGAAGCATGGGAAACTTCCGCCGGACTGGATGACAAGTTCGCTACGATATGGCGTAATCTGGCTTTGGCTAACTTTAACAAAAAGGATGAAGAAGCAACGGCCATCGAATATATGGAACGTGCTTTCCAACTCGATACGACCGATGCACGTGTGTTGATGGAATTGGATCAGCTCTATAAACGTGTCCGTCGTCCGCATTCCGAACGTCTGGCGTTCTTGCAGCAATACCCCGAATTGATAGCGCAACGTGACGACCTCGTACTGGAAGAGATCACTTTGCTGAATCAGACAGGCGAGTATGAAAAGGCTAAAACGTTACTTGATGCGCATATCTTCCATCCGTGGGAAGGCGGCGAAGGAAAAGTACCGGGACAATATCAGTTTGCCCGTGTGGAACTGGCGAAGAAAGCACTTGAAGCCGGGAATTACAGTGAAGCTGTCTCGTTGCTGGCAGAGTGTCTTGAATATCCGCATCACTTGGGTGAAGGTAAGTTGCACGGTGCACAGGAAAATGATTTCTATTATTTCATGGGTTGCGCTTATGAAGGTCTGGGGCAGAATGACAAAGCGGTGGAATGCTGGGAACAAGCGATTGTCGGTCCTACCGAACCGGCTGCTGCCATGTACTACAATGATGCAAAACCGGATAAAATTTTCTATCAGGGACTGGCTTTGTTGAAACTGAACCGCATGGATGAGGCTAACGGACGCTTCCATAAACTGACAACTTACGGAGAGAAATATCTTTTTGACAAGGTTAAAATGGATTATTTTGCAGTGTCACTACCCGATTTGTTAATATGGGAAGATGACCTGACCATACGAAACGTCATTCACTGCAAATATATGATGGCATTGGGTTATTGGGGATTGAACGAAAAAGAGAAATCCGTTCGGTTGCTGAGTGAGGTAGAAAGATTGGATATCAATCATCAGGGTATTCAGGCTTTTCGTAGTCTGATTGGGTAGGAAGTATTGGTTCTTGGTTAGGACCGGCGTACTCTTGTTTCAGTCCGGTGCTAACCAAGTACTTCTTCCTGTTTATGGTACAAACTTAATGCAGACAGGCTTGTCCACCTTTATATCTTTACGTATATCCGTCAGTAATCCTGTATCCGTATCCCTTTCATAAACCTGTATCACATTACTATCCCGACAAGCCACCAGCAAATACTTGCCGTTAGGCGTGATAATGAAATTGCGCGGGTGAATGCCTGTCAGTTGATAACCGACTTTCGTCAGCATACCGTTTTCCGGATGGATACTGAAGATCGCCAGCCCGTCAGCCTTTAGCCGGTTACTTGCATACAGGAATTTGCCGTCCGGGCTGATATGAATATCACCACTTCCTTTGGCTCCCACAGTGTCGGCAGCAATAGTCTGAATTTCTTTTAACTCTCCGTCGTTATATTCAAACGCAATGACTGTTCCCGATAGTTCATTGATGAGATACGCATAGCTTCCATTCGGTGCAAATGTCAGATGGCGGGGACCCGAACCGGCTTCTACTTTATAAGAGGCGGGACTTCCTTCTTTCAGAAAAACATCTTCATTGTCTGCCTTTGCATTCGGATTAACAATAAATTTGTGTATCTGGTCCGTGCCCAGATCGTCTGCAAATAAGTATTTGCCATCCGGCGTGATGCGGACACAATGCAGATGCGGTTTCTCCTGACGTTCCTTGTCGGCTCCCGAACCTTTGAACTTCACCACCTCAGAAGCGGGGAGAAGTGAACCGTCCTTATCGATCGGGAAGACAGAAATGCTTCCTCCACTGTAATTGGCAGTAACCACATTACTTCCGTTGGTAATGATGTAGCAAGGATCTTCGCCTCCGGTTTTCTGCGTATTCAGCAGTCGGAAAGTTCCTTCCTCCTTATTGAAAGCAAATGCGTTGGCAGCAGCTTGTTCGTTGCTGAATTCGCTGACTGCATAGATGAATTTGCCGTCGGCAGAAGGTACGAGATAAGATGGGTTTTCCACTTCCGCTTCACTGAGTGCGGTTGCGGTTCCGTTTTCTTCATTGAATCGGAAACTATAGAGACCTTTACTGTCTCCCGAAGTGTAAGTACCGACAATCATTGTCAGGTCCTGTTCTGCTTCATGGGAGCCTTCGGTCCGGGAAGCCTTTTTTGATGTACAACTAGATGTGAACATACCGATAATACAGATGGTTGCAAAAGTTTTTAGCATATATAGGTTCTTTTTATTAGATAGCAACTTCCTTAGTCTATACTAATGTCTTGTATAATAGATGATTGCAGTTTCCTTGTCGTTCCCTTACGAGGACACGATGGTTTCCCGACGAGGAAACGGTCGTTTCTCTACGGGGATACTTGCGTTTCTCTACGAGGAAACTGTCGTTTCTTTACTTGAAACGGAAATCTCCCTTACCTGTCCCAGTTATACTCTACTATATAACTGTCGAAATACTCACTTTGAATGACTCCCAGTTCTTTGGCGGTATTTATAATCCATTGCTGCTCGGCGGGAGTGAGCGCCAGTTTGCCACTGCGTTTCAAGTAGTAGTTTTTACGTCCCAGATATCCGATCATCCGGTAGCGGAACGTGTTTGCCACGCGCACTGTGAGTGCATTTATTGTGCACATGAATCCTTTGGCGTAGCGCACCTTTTCGTTCGAACAGAAATAGTCACATTTTTCTTTTATGCCCTTTATATGGTTTGGATTCATAATTGGCAGAAAAACTTTGTTTGCAGGGGCGTGTTTTAAAGCTATCTGTCGCAGGCAAGTCGAGGCTTGCGGGCAATTTTCGGCAGCGCACATTCCGAATGTGAAAGGTACTTGAGAATAATCAAATGGTTCTTCCATTGCTTTTTGGGGTTGATAGTATTTATTATATTCCACAAATGTACGGATAATGTTGGTAAGTTGGAAATAACCGGACCTACAAATGTTGTATGTCTGGGAACCAAGTCTGCCTCCGCTCATGATATATCTCTGTATACCGGATAGCATATCATCGGCTAATATTTGCAAATATATGATGGTTAGTAACAAAAGAATATGTATCTTTGTGCCAAAGAAAACAGGATTATTGAAAGGATATGATGTATTATTTATCCCTTATTTGTTTCTCAAATATAAAATAACGATTGTTCTCTTTTGATTTTCAGACCGTTATAAAGTCATGGGGTTGACTGGATTTGACAGCGGGCAGAAATGGTAGGTAAGCATGCAGTGGGTCGGTAATTTCCACTTAAATATCAGTTATCAAAATTTTATCTGGCGAAACTAATTACGCTCTTGCTGCTTAATCGAATCACAGTAGATTAGCTTAATCCAGGCACTAGGTGCCAGGACGAGACATCACTCGGAAGCTGTTGCTCCGAAGCATTCCGGTTCAGTGGTGCAGTTACATCGGGGATAGTCAAAGGTGGTCTCGCACTTTTGATGAAACTTTAGAGGATAAGGCAGGAATTGATGGCTTTGGTTCTGTTCCTGCACGAAAAATTAGGCAAAGATAAGCATGTAGAAAGCTTATGATTTCCTCGTTTGGACGAGGGTTCGATTCCCTCCAGCTCCACAACATTATAATGAAAAGAAGAATCCTGTAATCAATTGAATTATAGGATTCTTTGTTTGTAAATGATTGAATGAAAGAAAAATGCTTTATATGATAAGCAATGGAATGTTTTCTTAGGTCAACAAGAATATTTATTGCATGACATTGCGCTCTGAAAGGAACTGTCAGAGCAGGATATTTACTGCTATGTTGTCTATATACTCTCGCTGCTTATTCAGGAATTCAGCCTGAAGGAGTTCATTGGACTGCGATATGACGGTGCAATACTTCTTCAGAGAATCTATCCACAATTTGTGTCTGGCTGTGATTTCCTTATTCCTTGTATATATCGGGTAACCATAGTGATGCCAGAAAGCAGATTCACTACTGTCATCCCATGTCGCATAAGTAGTGGTACTATTGATGTATAACACTGATAGATAAATTTCAATTTGAGTTCCGGTGGTATTAATGCCTTTATTTATAGTTGTTTCTATATCATCCAAATATTTGTGCAGCTCTACCTTGAGCGTATCCAATTCTATCTCGTTCAACAGTCCTCTCACATAGAAATATTGCATTTCCTTTATCAGATTAAGAAACAGGTTATTATCAACTATGAGAGACAGCTTTCTTATTTTAGTATTCAAGAAGCTCATTCTTTCACAGCTTTCTTTAATCTCTTTGGGAATGACTACCTCCGAATATAGATAGTTCAGTGGTACATCTGTCATTTGATGCATCCATCGGTAATAGATAAATTTGAATAAATGTTCATAGTTTATAAACATGGTGTGCAGAAAATGATTTAGTGTGCAGGTGATTTCGGAATTCTCCGAGTCAATCAAGCGTTGCAGGTAGCTTTCATAGTAGCGAAAAAACTCCAGAAGATTTTTGCTTGGGTTTTGTCTGATTGTACCTATATGATTGAATGCAGCGGCATCACTTTTATCATTACTGATAATCTCATCCAGTGAAAAGTTTAACACCAGAGATAGTTTATAAATCTCTTCCATAGAGAATGGCTTTTCACCTCTCAGTCTCCTGTAAGCGGATTCTTTGCCAATGTCTAAGACATCCATAAGCAAAGTGACCGGTTTTAAATTTTCCGGCATGATATCCAGAATCTTTGTCAAAACAATTTTATTTAAATTCATAGTCATGAGTCAATGTATTATTAAATATTGTAAATATGAAAATTAAGCATCTAAATAT
>OGKX01001012.1_pt1 | contig 13333 bp, 10 predicted proteins | sample 1572541 | NCBI WGS metagenome assembly OGKX01 (sample SAMEA2581982, study PRJEB24529) | metagenome | biome: Human gut stool | place: China | collected 2011
TTTTTATAAAATGGGCGGGCCTGTTCAAACTGCGCCAGGATTTCTTCCACAGTCATAGGTTTTCCCCCTTTGGGATCCCATGTATCGGGATTGTGGCAATAGACGCACCGCAGCGGGCAGCCCTGCATAAACACCACATAGCGTACGCCGGGTCCGTCCACCGCTCCAAGGGACTGAATAGAATGAATGTTTCCAATCATTGTATGCCGATTTCCTTTCATTGCATCAGGAAGGAGCGGGAGCATCCACAAGAGGGAATGGCCGTTCACTTCGTAAGCGAAAAATCAGATGGCCTCATGGAAGGTACGCGAAATGACCTCTCTTTGCTGCTCATGACTCAACTTATAGAAGTTCACTGCATAGCCGGAAACGCGGATGGTCAGGTTCGGGTACTGCTCCGGATGCTCGTAAGCCGCCAGCAGCGTTTCACGGTTGAGTACGTTTACATTCAGGTGATGTGCATTTTGCGCGAAGTAGCCGCCCATGATGGCAACCAGATTGTTCACCTGCTCCTCACTGGTCTTGCCAAGGGCTCCCGGTGTGATGGAGAATGTGTTGGAGATACCATCGCGGCAGTAGGTGTAACTTAACTTTGCCACCGAATTCAGCGATGCCAGTGCGCCGGAAACATCACGTCCGCTCATCGGGTTTGCCCCTGGTGCCAACGGTTCGCCATGACGTCGGCCATCCGGCGTATTACCAGTCTTTTTACCGTACATGACGTTGGAGGTGATAGTCAGGATAGACAGTGTGTGGATCGCGTTGCGATACAAAGGGAACTGCGTGAGCACCTGATAGAATTTCTCTACCTGCTCACAGGCAATCTGATCCACACGATCATCATCGTTGCCGAACTTTGGGAAATCCCCATCAATCTCAAAATCGACGATGATACCATTCTCTGGATTGCGGATGGGCTTTACCTTGGCATATTTGATTGCGGAGAGAGAATCTGCCATACAGCTCATGCCCGCAATGCCGAATGCCATCAAGCGGCGGACTTTGGTATCATGCAGTGCCATCTGGCTTTTCTCGTAAGCATACTTGTCATGCATATAGTGGATGGTGTTCATCGCGGAAACATAGGTTTTTGCCAGCCACGGACGGTAGATATCCATGCGGCGCAGAACTTCATTGTAATCCAGTATGTCGCCCTCCATGGCGGGCATTTCAGGACCGACCTGATCAAACTTTTTCTCGTCACGGCCACCGTTAATTGCCATCATCAGCAGCTTTGCAATGTTGGCTCGTGCACCAAAGAACTGCATATCCTTGCCGACGCGCATTGCGGAAACGCAGCACGCGATAGCGTAATCATCGCCGTAAAGAGGACGCATGACATCGTCATTTTCATACTGGATAGAGTCTGTCAAAATACTCATTTTCCCACAATATTTCTTAAATTCTTCAGGAAGATCTCTGCTCCACAGAACAGTCATATTGGGTTCTGGCGCTGTTCCCAGATTTGTCAGGGTATGCAGATAACGGAAAGAGTTTTTTGTAACCAAAGGTCTGCCGTTAATGCTGACACCGCCAATGGCTTCTGTCACCCACGTGGGATCTCCACCGAAAAGTTCATTATATTCCGGTGTTCTCAGATGTCGCACCAGTCTTAATTTAATGATGAACTGATCGATCAGTTCCTGTGCTTCTTTTTCTGTAATTACACCGTTTTTCAAATCTCTTTCAATATAAATATCGAGGAAAGTGGATGTACGGCCCAGAGAAATGGCCGCTCCGTTGTTTTCTTTTACCCCTGCCAGATACGCCATATACAAAAACTGTACGGCTTCTTTGGCATTTTTTGCAGGTTCGCTGATATCCACACCATATTTCATTGCCATGGATTTCATTTCTTTCAGTGCCTGAATCTGCATGCTGATTTCTTCTCGCAAACGAATTCTTTCATCTGTCATAGGCCCATCAAACATATCCTGTTCTTTCTCTTTTTCACCAATGAGAAAATCAACACCATACAAAGCAACTCTTCTATAATCTCCAATGACACGTCCACGACCATAGGCATCAGGTAAGCCTGTCAGAAGGCCCACATGTCTCGCCACCTTTGTTCTCTTTGGATATGCGTCGAATACGCCTTCGTTATGGGTTTTCCGATAAGCATGGAAATCCTTTTCCAACTGTGGATTCAATTCATAGCCATACTGCTCCAATGCACTTTTTGCCATTTTCATGCCGCCATAAAGGTTTACGATCCGTTTCAGAGGCGCATCTGTCTGTAAGCCAACAATGACTTCGTTCTCCTGATCGATGTACCCAGGCGCGAAATTATCAATGCCGGATACAATATTGGTTTCTACATCCAAAATGCCCTTTTTCATTTCTTCCAAAATCAGTTCATGGCATTTATCCCATACTTTCTGTGTTCTATCTGTAACCCCTTCCAGGAAGGTGTCATCGCCTTCGTAAAGGGTGTAATTCTTCTGAATAAAGTTTCTGACATCAATTTCGTTTGTCCATTTTCCTATCTGAAAACCCTGCCAAGCTGTTGTATTCATATTTACGTCATCCTTTCTAACCACAAGTTATGCAATCATTTCCGTCAATACATTTTGAAGATACTGTAATTTTTTCTGTTCCAAAGACGGAACATTTTCCAGAGAATAAGGAATGCCTAAGGCATGGTATTTCTCCACGCCCATGGTATGATAAGGCAAAAGTTCCACTTTCTGCACGTTGGGGATTGTTTTAATCATTTCTCCCAATTGCCGGATATGCGATTCCCCGTCAGTCAGACCAGGCACCACCACATGTCTGATCCAAAGAGGAACACCATTTGCCTTCACCGCTTCCAAAAACGCCGTAGCAACAGTAATCTCTCCTCCTGTCAGCTCATGATAGTTCTCCGGTACCATATGCTTGATGTCAAAAATCACCAGATCTGTATAATCCAGCAATGCATCATGGGAGCCATTTCCATATCCTGCCGTATCTAGGCATGTGGAAATATTTTCTGCCTTGCAGGCTTTGAACAATTCTGTTACAAACTCTGCCTGTAACAAAGGTTCCCCACCGGAACAGGTGACACCACCTGTTTTGCCATAATAGGGACGATAACGTTTCAGCATCTTCATAATTTGATCTACATCCATTTCTTTTTCGCCGGAGAGCTGCCATGTATCAGGGTTATGGCAGTAACGGCACCGAAGTCGGCACCCCTGCAGAAAAAGAACGGTACGGATTCCAGGCCCATCCACAAGTCCCATAGACTCAATGGAATGGATTTTTCCTGCTTGCATATCATCACCTCTTTCTATCCAATTTTTTGAAATAGAAAAAGCCGCACGCCCAGGCTTTTCCTGCCCAGACGGTCGGCTTGTGGTAACGATTATACTCCATGTGGTTAGATCCACGATTCCGTCAGTCATATAATCTACGGTTCGATAGTAGCATACTTTATTTTCAGTGTCAAATGGAAATTGTGTATTTCACGAAGATGAATGTTTTTTTGTCAAAAACATATCTTTTTACTCTGTTTTGTGATAAATTTTGATGAAATTTTTCAAAATAATAAAATCTGCAAAGCAATCTTGCCAACAACCAAAAATATCACCAATATATTCCCGGCTGCCAGCGTTGCTTTAAAACACATTCTAAATGTTGTTTGTTTCTGAAGGTACCCAATCACCTTTCTCATAAGCATATTCTTGTTTTTTCCAAACCTCCGTCTGTTCCAGATCCCTGTTAGCTGCAAAAAGTGTCTCACCATCATATAAACAATGCAGTTTCTCTCCAGTTGACAGTTCCAAAGTCATACCAAACATACGATACGGATATTTTTGAATAGTACCTATGGCATCCGTATTTTTCCATTGGATGGCTTTCCCATTGCCCTTCCCTTTTAATTCTAACTTTCCCTTGTTTAAGGTATAAGAGATATCCAATTTCTTCAGCACAACAGAAAGTTCCGTATATTCTTCCTGAAGGGTCAGAATCGAAACACCTGCACATTCTCCCGTGCGTACCTTTTCCAAAGGAAAGGAGTCTTCCTTTGTTTTCAGAATATCCCCTTTCTCCATTGCATGAATGGACAGAAGATATGACGTGTTTTTTCTCGCCTGCATCAAATACTGGGAGCAATTTTCAAATGAAAATCTGTTTGGCGCTTCCGGATTGCCATGAATGGAATTCCTGTTGGTTTTTGTAATCTGTTCCAGTCTTTCCGGCAGCACTTCTCCATTTCCATTCTCATCATAAAATACGGTTTTTCCCGCCATTTCGCCATCTTGTTTTAAAGCAATGCCTTCTCCAATCAATTCTTCCCCCATTTTATCCATTACGAAAGCATAAAACCAATATTAATAAAATGTTTATCCAGTCCAACGAGAAGCAATCCAACCGCTTCGCTATAAATTTCTCCTGTATATTCATTGAAGTAGATCGGGAAATTTTCAAACTCTTTTAACTCGTACACATAAAATCTGCCAAGTTTTTCCCAGTACAGGTAACTGCCGAAGCATCATAGTAAAACTTCTCCTCAATTTTCTGATTTGCTTCTTCTCTTGCCGCAATCAAATCCTGCCGATACTGAACGGAAACATCAATGATTTTTTCCATACCATCTTTAGAAACGTATTGGGGCTTTGTTCCATCTGGCATTTCAATGGCAATCACATTGACTTTTACCCTATTGGGAAATTCTGAATTATCCTCGTTGCAAAATGTCTTCTCGTAGTCATCCACATATTGCACCTTTCCTCCAAAGGTCTCAACAACAAAACGTAGAGGCACATATAAATGATCATAATCACACAGGTAATAAGATGCAGCCATTTCATGACCATTCAGCAACACAGTACTCTCATTATATCTTGGAAAAACAAGGGTTGTATCGCCTTTTTGCAAAGTCAGATATTTCCCCTCCTGACGTGTCAGATCATAGGTAATGCCAAGGGGTTCCGCAATTTTTTCCAAGGGCGCATATATAATACCATTCTGCAATACTGTATCCGGTTCCGGCACAAAGCCACCGTTAATCATCAGCAAACGGATACCATTTTTTACATCTCTTTCAAAAGTTCTTTCGGAAATTCCAGTGTCTGGATTCTCAAAAGAAACTTCATAAAAATCCGATAATTCCGTTTGATAAATACCTATATCAGCCTTGTTTTTTTCCATCTGATACTTTCTGCCCCTAATGCACATTCTCCAGCTGGCAAAAGGAACGCAAAACAAAGAAGCGGAACTGCCAGTGTTTTCCCGAAAATACTGTAACTGTTTTTCATAACCATCCCTCTTTTCTGATGTATCAAACCATGCCTCCACCCTTACGATTGTACTTTTGCATGTACAATTATATTATTATCATATCATAGAACCAGCGGAAACACAGGAAAAATGACATTTTGTAAGAATTTTTTCAAAATTCCAAATAATAAAAAATCCGGCACAGGGAAGTCCCATGATGCCGGATTTTTAAACAGACTGCAATTGCTGCAAAAACAAATCATTCAATTCCTGCCAGTCAGCCATTTTTGTTTCATTTAGTGTTTTTAAAGTATTGCGGATATCTTCAATGGAATTTTCCAGATAAGTATTGAGCTTATCTACTTTTGCGATCATTTTAACTTCTGGAACATTCTGTTTCAGTTCCAGAAGCCTTTCCACTTCTTCCCGCAAAGCGTCTGGAAGTTCTGCCTCCATCAATTCTGAAAACAGCATAGGAGGCGGTGTTTTCGTTTCCAGAATCCATCGACATGCCAATACAGGTCTCAGTACATAAAAATACTTTTTGATTTTGACCATATGGTCATTTAAGTATTCACGGCGATTTTTCTCCGCCATATGAATATAGTGGTACAGGCTTCTTTTTGTTGAAAAGTAATTTCCCATCATGGTTCTGAATGTATCCGCAAATGGGGTTTCCATATATACAATGGGTGAGGAAAACCATTCAAATAATGTGGGATTGGATTTATGGAAAAGTCGCAATGTTTTTTGCAAGTCCCATCCATTGATATCCAAAATGCCGTCCAATGGCAATTCAATCACATCTCTCGTTTTTTCCAACCGCAGATAGTCTTCTTTCTGGCGAATATAAATGAACCGCACATCATAATCGCTGTCCGTAGAAGGAAAGCCCCATGCACGACTGCCGGATTCCACAGCAAGGAGAATGTGAATACGCTCATTTTTCTCGATTTCACGAAGTTTCCTGACAATTGTCTGTTCCATCGACCTCCTCCTTCCTCTTTTTCCATGGTACATCTTCGTTGGATGCTTTGAAATTATAAATGGGTTTCATCACATCAATGACCTCCACTGTTTCGCCAATGACATCCAGAATATCCTCCAATGATTTATATGCCATAGGCGCTTCATCCAGTGTATCTTCATTGACAGAAGTTGTGTAGATCCCTGCCATTGCTTCTTTGTAGGACTCCATATTGAGGGTTTCTCTTGCTTTTGCTCTGGACATCACGCGCCCTGCCCCATGGGGTGCAGATTGGTTCCACTCCGCATTGCCTTTGCCTACCGCAATGATGGAACCATCCCGCATATTGATGGGAATCAGGACTTTTTCTCCAGCATGTGCCGCAATGGCACCTTTACGGAGAATCATTTCATTCACGTCAATATAATTGTGAATGGTATGGAATGATTCCACAGCAGTCATACCTGTTCTTTCCAGAATGATCTCCGCCATTCTTTCCCTGTTGCGCTTTGCAAAACGCTGACAGATTTCTACGTCGTACAGGTAATCCTCAAAAAATGTCCCGTAAAGCCAGCAAATATCTTCTGAAATCAGCAAATCCTGTGTTTCATAATTGTTCTTCAGTTCTTTCAAAGCTTCCTGAATCTCTGCCCGTCTGCCTTCTGCCTTATATGTACGGATGATTTCATCTCTTTGGCGGAAATAGTCCTCTTTTCCCATATGCAGGTCAATGGCAAGCTGCTGATACACTTCAGCCACTTGTTTTCCCAGATTACGGCTGCCGGAATGGATCACCAGATAGCAAGTGCCGTCTGCCGCCTGATCTACTTCAATAAAGTGGTTTCCGCCACCCAATGTTCCTAGAGAGCGTTCCAGCCTTTTGGCATCCCGCAAAGAGCGGTAACAGCGCAGCTGTGTCAGATCGAAACGCTCCATTCTGCCTTCCCACACGTTTCTGCCTGAAGGAATATAATGACATGCTTCATCCAGTTTCACAAAGTCCACTTCTTTTTCCGCCAGTTTTACAGTATACATTCCACATCCAATATCTACCCCTACAATATTAGGACATGCCTTATCTTTGACTGTCATTGTCGTACCAACGGTACAGCCCTTTCCGGCATGGACATCCGGCATAATTCTGATTTTGCTGCCTTCTGTCAATCCATAGTCGCACATTCTTTGAATCTGTTCAATGGCAACATCCTCAATGACTTTCGCATAACAAATGGCTGTATTTACTTTTCCTTTGATTTCTAACATAGTTTTTCCCTCCTTTGAAGCTATGCTGCAATGGGAGCATACCGCTCACTATGCAGCACTTCCATCATAAATGTATAGGGCGAAAGATTTCCTCCTGCAACCATGGAAAAAATCCTTGGTGCAGCACCGGAAATCAATACAACCCCTCTTTCATTCTTCGTTACAGGCTGCTGACGATTTCTGCTGGCGACATTCCAGAAGACAACTTCCGGCAGGAGGTATCCTTTTTCCGCGTATCTTCTCTTGGCATTTTTGAAAACTGTTTTTGACGCATTATTCACGCAGACATTAAATTCCATATCCGAAATGATGATTAGTTTTGCAGGAAGTTCTTCCTGAGGCACGTGATTTTTCACCGCTGCTTGCAGAATCAAGTCAAAGACTGCTTCCAAATTGGTATCCGCAATTTTATTGAATGTTGCCACATAGCGCAGTTTGTCGGCAAAGGTTTCCCCTTTGATGGCAATCAACTGTGGTTTTTCAGAAAATTCAATAAAATGATTATGGAAAATCCCTTTATTCCGTTCTGCAAAGTACAGTCCCAAGGACAGTGCCACTGCCGCAGGAACAGGCTTTCCTTCAAAATACATAGACCCGGAAGTGTCGATAACAGCAAGGGCGTTTTCATCTCCGCCAAAATCTGGCATGGAAGCCCATGTGGCATTCAGGACAGCCTTTTCTTCCGAAGAAATATCCCGCAAAAAGCTTCCGTTATTGCTCCAACCCAAATAAGGCTGTATCAATTCATAAGGCGCCACATGATCTGCATGAAGCTTTGCCTTGCCGGCAGCTGCTTTGGAAAGAAAAGCCGCATATCTTTCCCTGTCGTTGCGCCAAAAAGCCTGTTTATATTTGAACAAGGCTCTGGAAGGCTGCTGTTCATAATCGAAAGTATAATCTTTCTCTCTCAGATAATTCTCAATAATACGGATTTGTGCTCTGAGGGCTGTTAAAGCTTTTCTGTAACTTGCGTCATGCAAGCCAAAGGCTCTGGCAATCTTTTTTGCCTGATGTACCGTTTTCTGATTGGATGCATTGACAGATGGCAGCCATTTTCCCAACAAGGAAACAGGATTTCCCTCTGCAAGATTTTTCATATCTGCTTCAAACTGTTCTCTCAGATAAGCCAGCATTTCTTTTTCACAGGGTGTATCCATCAATGCCAAAAGATCATCAAAACGACCATACTCAGCCACATACCCCAGATTTTTTCGAACAGAATCAGGTTCGTTTTTTGCCAGCCATTGAAGGACAGTCCGAAATACCTTTCTTTCTCCAAATCCTTCCCGAATATCTCTTGCAAAGAAAAGAAGTTTCATGGCCAGATCTGCTTCTTCCGTGTAAGCTCGAATGAAACGAGCAATGATTTCTTTTTCGTTTTGTCTGCGCAGTGCCCCAATGGTGGCAAACAAATCCAGACATCGAGAGCCAGTAGAAGCGTATGTAACTGCACCGTTTTCTGTTGTAGTCATATCGGCTTCCTGTTTTATGTATTCCAGCATAATGATCCTCCTTTTCTTATTCGCACAAGGCACCATATAAAGCGGGGCTAGCCCGCACCAATGGTCTAAAGCCATCAGATGTAAAGTAAAGTCAATGAAAAATGCTGTTGGTGCCTTTTTCATTTTTACAAGGCGCGTCATTTACAGATGCGCATTTGCATCTGTTTGTGCCAGGTTTTTGAGTCCTCTACAATCGAAATTGCTGTATGCGCCTTTTATGTTTCAGAGAATCACTTTCTTGGACTGTTATATTTCGTCTTGGAATTTGTTTCTCTGTTTGTATCCTTATTCTACCTGTTATTTCCAATCTCATCACGGAAAAAAAGTTGCGAACATTAAAGTCCGCAACTTTTCTGATGTATCAATCTTTGCTTTATCAACTCCACAAAATGCTGAGGAGCCGTTACTTTTATCATTGGCCCAAAGGAAAGAATCCGGATAACCATTTCCGTTTCATCATCTTTGTCATAAACAACCGTAATCCGATAATGCTTTTCATCCAGCTTTTCTGCCTCTTTTTCATAGTGGGCAAAATGGAGCAGTACCCTTTCCAATGTCTTTCTCTGATCTACCAATTCAAATACCACTCGCCGCTGCCGTTCCGTTTTCTTGGTAAGTTTTCCTTTGATGGAATCCTGACACTTTTCGCAGCTTATAATCCTCCACAGATTGATGGTACTGCCGTATCGGTCAGAAGAACCAATCAATCGGAATTTATCATCTTTTTCCGAATATTCCAAGCTGTGCGGCAAAACGCTCATGACCAGCGGATTTTCTCTGCGGTTTTGCAGTGTAATTTTCAACGGATACTGATGTTTAATGGCATCCAAAATCAAGCGAAAGTGGTGTATATATGCTTCATCTGTATAATCATCCCCATCTGCGTAATGGTCAAACACAAGAATATCCTCCGGCAAGAACAATGGTTCTACATCTGGAAAATCAAAAATTTCATCGCCGAACAAACGGATGCGCGGATCATGGGCAATTGCCTTCAGCCATCGTTTTTCCAAAAGTGTCAATGGCATAGAAGGCTCTTTTTGCAGCGGCGTCTTGCCATCGGGTGTAATCAGCTGCCAGCGTTGTTCCTCAATGGCGGGCAAAATATGCAGCATGCTTTCTCCAAAAGCATGTTCCTCAACAATATGCCGCATCTCCGTTGCTTCCACAGGATGATCTATGGCTGCTTTCAGTATAGCTGCCACTGTTTGGTAGTATGTACTATATAATTCACTGAATATCATGATTTTCACCATCTTCCAGCCCATAAAGAGCGTACATTGCTTTGATGTCTTCCAGAAATTGTTCCTCCAGTTTCTCATTGGAAATATGGATTTCTGTGATACGGCAGATAAATGTCCGAATCCAAGGGATCAATTCACTGGCATCATATACATCCGCCGTAAACCTGCTGGTATTTTCATCCAGATGTACCACAGTTCCACAGCGTTTTTCCCGTTCCAGCCGCTTAGGGATGTGCTTTTCCCCGGCTCCATAACGAATGGTAAATTCCACATGTTCCATACGGTTCCCCCATCGGTTCTGTGTGCTGACACCCCACATGTGTTTCTGCATTTCATCCAGCTTTTGTCGCATCTGGTCAAAACGCTCACTGACTTCTCCAATTTTTACAGAAGCGATATGATCTGTCCGAAAAGATAAAATCCGTCTGAATCTCGGCGCATACGCAATAAGGTACTGTCTGCCGCTTTGGGCACTGACCATCACACGAAGAGGAACCACGTGGGACTCAGATACGCGTTCTTTATGGCGGTTATAGGTTTCCAGTATTACGCTTCGCTTTTCTCTGATTGCCATAAAAACGCTGCACAAAATCTCACTGTCCATGGCGCTTGTGATGTAGTGATGTTTGAATGAAAAATGGCTGTCCTGTTCCTTCACTTGATCCAACAGAAAAGACCCAATGACCCCGCAAGGGGCGATTTCTGAAAAAAAGTCCAGTATATCCCGATCCAGATCGCACTTTTCCATTGTCCAACTGTAATACATGGATTTTCCCTGCTTTTCACCCAACACAATTCCCTCGGAAATATATTCATTCAACTTTTTCCGTACTGTGGAAACATCGAATGTTTTTGGCTCTGGAAAAACAGAAAGATATTCGTCTATCTGTTCTGTGATTTCTGTCAGGGAAAGCGCCCTTTGGGCAGAGGCAAAAATATCCATCAATATAAAATGCAGTGTAATATCCCCGTCCGTAAAGCTTTTGGTTTTCCATGCTTTATAAAGGGGATTGTGACTCGCTGCCCTGCTGTCAATGGAAATAAACACATTCTTTCCGCCTGCATTCTGGCGAAATCCCATGTAATCCCCCAGCCAGCTTTCTATACGCCGACGTTCATCATCATAGGAGCGGGCACTTTTTCTCCTATACTCTTCCCGACTCTTAAAGCCATAGATATAGAATTCCCGCATATAATCACGAATGCGGTTAAAATTTTTGACCAATTCACTGTACGCCATGGCTTTTCCTCCTCCACACACTTTTCTGTGTAAAACATGCTCTGACAAAATCCTTATTTTTTATTTTAACAAAAAAACGCTGTGACCTCAATCATCAAGGAAAGCAAGCTTCGCCTTATGAAAAACAAAATAAAGAGCGTCGTAACGAATCAGTTAAAAGAAAATCCGTCCAAAAAAGAGGCACTGCGCCAGAAAATACAAAAAGCCGGAAGCTTCTCAGCCTCCGACTTTTGGATTGATTATTTTACAATATTTTCACAGAAATTCATGAGCATGGTAGCTGCTTCGGCTCTGGTGGCTTTGCCCTGCGGCATCAATGTGCTGTCGTCCATACCGCCCATGATACCTGCGTTCACTGCCCAAGCCATGGCAGGTCTTGCATAGTCAGAAATATTTTCATAATCAGAAAATTCTCTTACTGTCATGCCGCCTTGGGTGGTGTCATAGCCTTTAAACTGGGCATAACGATACAAAATGGCAGCGAACTGTTCTCTGGTGATGAGATCGCCCACACCATAAGCGCCATTGTCATAGCCTGCCACGATACCGTTCGCATTTGCCCAAAGGATAGCATCTGTGTACCACATATCCGCTTTCACATCTGTGAAGGGGTTCACGCCTGTGCTTTCCGGCTGACCCTCTACATTATAAAGGACAACTGCCAGCATTTCTCTGGTCAAAGGTGTGTTGGGTGCGAAAATATCTTCGCTCATACCACTCATCAAACCATTTTCCACCGCATAGGAAACGGCTTCATAGAACCAGTCGCTTTCCTTCGCATCCAAGAAAGAAATGGTTTCAGGCTCTTTGATTTCTTCTGTTTCCTCTGGTTCTTCAGGAACTTCTTCCTCTATTTTTTCCCATTTCGCATAAACGGTGGTGTCTTTCGTCAGGTAAACCTCGTCGATTTTCTTTGTCAAATCTTCATCGGCGTACCAGCTTACGAACTTATAGCCTTCTTTTTTGGGAACATATTCGTCCAGATCAATGGTGCTGTATTCCCATTCGGTGAGGGCTATACTTTAATAGGACGATAAAATTAACTGTTCTAAATTGAAAATACATAAGGAAGGAGGTTAAGAGAATGTCAAGGACTTCAAAGATTACAGCACTTTATGAGAGATTATCAAGAGATGATGACCTTGCTGGTGAATCGAATTCCATCACCAACCAAAAGAAATATCTGGAAGATTACGCCCAAAAGAACGGTTTTAAGAACATCCACCATTTTACAGATGATGGCTTTTCAGGTGTGAATTTCAATCGTCCCGGCTTTCAATCTCTGATAAAAGAAGTAGAAGCAGGAAATGTCGAAACGCTGATTGTGAAGGATATGAGCCGCTTAGGACGAAATTATCTGCAAGTCGGCTTTTATACGGAAGTTCTGTTCCCGCAGAAAAATGTCAGATTCCTTGCAATCAATAACAGCATCGACAGCAACAATACTTCAGACAATGATTTTGCTCCATTTTTGAATATCATGAACGAATGGTATGCCAAAGACACGAGCAATAAAATCAAGGCTGTATTTGACGCACGAATGAAAGACGGAAAGCGTTGCAGCGGTTCTATCCCTTATGGGTATAACCGACTGCCGAACGATAAACAAACGCTTATTGTTGACCCTGTGGCTTCTGAGGTGGTAAAGCGTATCTTTCTGCTTGCAAATGAGGGCAAAAGCCCACGAGCCATAGCGGAAATACTGACCGAAGAAAAGGTTTTAATTCCTGCCGCATATGCAAAGGAATATCACCCCGAACAGTACAACGGGATTAAGTTTGCAGACCCTTATATTTGGGGCATATCTGCCATTAGAACGATTTTAAGCAGGCAGGAATATCTTGGGCATACTGTTTTGAGAAAGTCGGTCAGCACCAATTTCAAACTGCATAAGAGAAAGACTACCGATGAA
>OGKX01001024.1_pt1 | contig 13220 bp, 7 predicted proteins | sample 1572541 | NCBI WGS metagenome assembly OGKX01 (sample SAMEA2581982, study PRJEB24529) | metagenome | biome: Human gut stool | place: China | collected 2011
GGACGCCGGTCTGGTCATCTCCGGCACCAGCCCCGACGGCCGCCTTGTGGAGACCGTGGAGCTGCCGGGCCGTGACTTCCACCTCGGCGCACAGTTCCACCCCGAGTTCAAGAGCCGCCCCAACCGCGCACATCCCCTGTTCAAGGGCTTTGTCGCAGCGGCGCTGAAGTTCAAGAAGGGCAAGATGGGGCACTGAGAGGTTGTACGAAGGCAAACCTGACCCTAAACCCAAAAGCACCCGCTTTCCACATCACTGTGGAGAGCGGGTGCTCTTTTTGCTATGATGCTATGTAGCCGTGCTTACTTGCTGGCCTTCGTGGTCTTTTTACGGGTGGCGGTCTTGCGGGCAGGCTTTGCAGCAGGAGCGGCCTCGGCGGGCTTTTCCTCGGCCTTGGCGGGTGCGGCTTCGGCCTTTGCCCCAGCGGACTTCGCAGCAGTCTTGGCGGCGGTCTTCTTTGCCGCAGGCTTTCTGGTGGTCTTCTTCGCGGCAGGTGCAGCCTTTTCCTCAACCGGCTTTTCCTCGGCAGGAGCAGCGGCCTCGGCCTTGACCTCAGCGGGCTTTTCCTCCGCCTTGGGGGCGTGCTTTGCGCGGTCCTTCACCTCGGAGATGGTCCACAGCTGGTCCTCACCGGCAGTCTCCTGCCAGATCTGGAGCACAGCGCCGTCCGCAGTACCCATGCCCACGGTGTCGATGCACTTGCCGGCAGCCCACATGGAGCGCAGGCGGACGGTGCCGGCCGGGGTGGGCTCCATCTTCCACATCTGGGAAGTGCCGCCCACGTCCTCCCACAGGTGGAGCCAGGTGCCGTTTGCGGTGCCGGTCATCATCAGGTCGATGAGCTTGCCGGAAGCGCGGTTGCGGATACGGTAAACGCCGTCGCCCTCGCGGACGAAAGCCCACTCCTGCTCGGGCTTGCGCTCGTACTTGCCCAGACGGATGTTGCCGCCGTCCTTGACGCTCTCCACAGCCTGAATGACGCTGCCAGTCTTGGCGGCGATGGTGTAGAAGCGGTCTGCTTCAATGATAGTCTGTGCCACAGATTTCATAAGATTTCCCTCCGTATCCCGGGGCAGGATCTCCCCGGAACTCTTCTCTGCGCTGTTTTTTATCTTCGCGCTTTTGTTTCTTTCCATAAATTATACCACTTGACGTGATTTTCTACAAGCAATTCGACCTTTCTTTGGCAAATTTGCCAAAAGGCATTCCATTTTCTCCTGCTTTTGCACTCAATACCCTAACTTTTTGAGGCAACGGCGACGACCGCCGCCAGCGGCGGAAACAGGGAGGAGCTGTTGGGGCCGCGGCCAGCAGGATGCAAGCGACAGCGCAGCAGACGCTGGGAGCCGCAACCCGGTCACCGTATCTGAGGAGAAAGCTTCCACCGTGCCTGCCCGCACTGCTGTCTCGACATTTCCCCCGATCTGCGCTATACTTATCATATATCTGCATTTTACCCGTTCTTTGCGCAAAGAGCGGTATTTTCTTTGATTTCCGAAAGTGAGGTATCACTTCATGCCGTCTTCCCCCCGCACCGCATCCGACGCCGCCGAGCTGGAGCGCAGCAGGCTCCAGTTCGAGAAAATGACCCAGACCCCCGTGCCGAAGCTCATTCTCGGTCTCGCGGCCCCCACCATCCTGAGTATGCTCATCACCAGCATCTACAATCTGGCCGACACCTTCTTTGTGGGCCAGCTGTCCACCAGCGCGTCGGGCGCGGTGGGCGTCGTGTCGAGCCTGATGGCCATCATTCAGGCCCTCGGCTTCATGCTGGGCCACGGCGCGGGCGGCATCATCAGCCGCAGCCTCGGCAGTCAGGACACCCATGCGGCCACAAAGTTCGCCTCCACCAGCTTCTTCACGGCGCTGACCTTCGGCGCAGTGCTGGCCGTTCTTGGTCTCGCTACCCTGCCCGACTTCATGATGCTGCTGGGCAGCACCGATACCATCCTGCCCCACGCCTGCGCCTACGCGCGGCCCATCCTCATCGCGGCCCCGCTCATGATGTCGAGCCTCGTGATGAACAACATCCTCCGCTACGAGGGCAAGGCCAGCTTCGCCATGATCGGCCTCGTCACCGGCGGTGTGCTCAACATCGTGCTGGACCCCGTCTTCATCTTCGGCCTCGGCATGGGGACCGGCGGCGCAGGCACGGCCACCGCCCTGAGCCAGAGCATCAGCTTCTGCATCCTGCTTTCCATGTTCCTGCGGGGCAAGACCGTCAGCCGATTCCGCATCACCCAGGTCACCCGCAGCGCCCGGGACTTCGGGCAGATCTTCTTCAACGGTGCGCCCAGCTTCGGCCGTCAGGGCCTGAACAGCATCGGCAGCATGCTGCTGAACGTCGCCGCCCGCAACTACGGCGACGCTGCCGTGGCCGGCATGAGCATCGTGTCCCGCATCTTCCAGTTCGTGCTGTCGGTGGCTATCGGCGTCGGACAGGGCCTGCAGCCTGTAGCGGCCTTCAACTATGGCGCCCGCCGCTTTGCCCGGGTGCGGAAAGCGGCCATCTTCACCATCTCGACGGCTTTCGTCTTTATGGCGGTGCTCAACTCCCTCTGCTGGTTCAACGCCGAGCCCCTCATCCGCCTCTTCCGCGATGACCCCGAGGTCACCGCTGTGGCCCTGCCCGCCCTGCGGTATCAGTGCGTCGCCATGTTCTTACAGCCCGTCATCATCGTGACGAATATGATGTTCCAGTCCATCGGCAAGTCGGGCCGGGCTACCTTCCTCGCCTGCTGCCGTCAGGGCGTCTGCTTCATCCCGCTCATCCTCACCCTGCCCCGCATCTGGGGCCTGAGCGGCATTGAGCTGTGCCAGCCCATCGCCGATGGCCTCACCTTCTGCATCTCGGTGCCTTTCCTGCTGCCCTTCCTGAAGGAATTGAAGGAACAGGGAGACGAAGAATAAATAAACAGTCCGCACAGAAGAAGCTTCCTGTGCGGACTGTTGCTTTTTGTCGACAACTATGCTATTCTGTCAGTAAGGTGTTGTCTGCAACACTTCGGTGGTCAAGCTCCTTTTCCGATATGTCCGGCCAAGCATCCGCGCGGCCCTTCCGGGAAAGGCAGATTTTCTTTTCTCGCCCACCCCGGACTGCGGCCTTGCAGAAAGGGGGAGCGATACTTATGAGCGAAGAAGAATTCGTTTTTGCTCTGGCGACGCTTTTGGTGGCGGTCATCCTTGCAACCTTTCAAATCACTTGGGAGATTGCAAAGGCCGTCTTTCAAAAAGACGACCCTCGCACTGACAATATTCCTCGCCGTAAAAAGAAGAAATGACCGCCCCAGCTGCGAACTTGTGCGGTCATTTCTTTTGACGTATCAGTAAGGAGCTGACCCAGTTGCAGGCAACACCTTTCCTGTTTTCAGTATAGATGTTTTGCATCGGTTTGTCAAGTACCCCACATCGTCATAATTTTGTAACCAGACCCGGCCACATTTCTGCAATGAAATGTCCGGGTCTTTCGTATATACTATAGATGGGAAAGTCAAATTCTGGGAGACTGTGAGGTGTTTCTATGAAGACCACTCTGCTTCGACTCAGCCGCCGCGCCGCCTGCCTCGTGCTGGCGGGCGGGCTGTTGACGAGCTGTTCGCTGCTGCCTGCGGCGTCGCCCCGGCACGAGGGGACGGCGGCGTCGCAGGCCCCGCAGTATTACAGCGACGCATGGCTCAGCGACGACGCGCTCCACTACCTCTACTCTTACGCCGGGAACGGCGGCGGCACCATCCTCCGGGGCGGCAGGGTGCTCTACAAAGCCAGCAGCTCCGACAGCATCCAGCTACTGAAGGACACCCTCACCGGCGAGACGGGCCACTACCTCGTGGCCCACTCCACCCCCGGCACGGAGGAGCGCACTTCCACCCTTTACGACGCCGACGGCAATGCCGTCATGACCTTCCCCTACGCCGCGAACGCCACCCTCTCGGGCGGGCTGCTCATCCTGCGGGACGACGCCGACGTCTGGGCTTTCGAGAACGGCACCACCGGCGGCATCCGGGTGTACGACCTCGCCACAGGCGCCCAGCTTCCCGTACCCGAAACAGCGCTCGACTGTCTCGTGGTGGACGAGGACAGCCAGCGCCTCATCTTCAACTGCTACGACCTGCCCGAGGGCCTTACTTACGCCTACGACGACCCCGACCAGCCGCTCCACCAGTACGTCCTCATCACCGACCGGGAGGGCAATGTGCTGATGCGGGAGGACGGCTGCACAGCCAACACCCTTGCATCGTATCGCGGCGTTTTTGCCGACTGGCTCGATTTGAGCTGGTTCCGCGGCTCAGACTGGGGCATCGCCCGCGAAGCCCTCTACAACGTCACCACCGGCGAACTGCTCACCGGCGAAGAGGACAGCGCCGTCTCGGCCTGCGGCGTGGGCGTCGCCTGCCTCCAGAGCCGTCAGGACAGCCGCTCCGTCCTCTACGATTTGAACAGCGGCGAGGCCGTGGAGCTGGGCCGCTTCGACTGGGCCGTGAACACTTACACCCCCGGCTGCGTCGTCCTCTCCGGCAGCGATGACCCGGACAGCCCCTACACCCTCATCGACCTCGCCAGCGGCGAGAGCATCGGCGTCCAGCGGTACGATACCGACTACCGCTTCGGCAACGTCGCTGTGCTGACGACGGACAACATCCTGAAAGTCTACGACGGCACCACCGGCGCACTCCTGACCGACGTGGAGGCAGCGCCCGTGGAAGAAGCACAGTACATCAGCGTGACGGCCCTGCCCGACGGTTACGCCCTGCTGCAGTACGACGACGAAAACTACAACACCATCGCCATCCAGACCTACGGCGGCGAAGGGCTGCTCTGGTCGTCCGCCGGTGAGGCCCAGCAGTACACCTACGCCTCCTACCTCACCAACACCGCCAACGGCCCTCTGCTCACGGCCCACCGGGACAACAGCGACTCGTCGAACCTCTCCGACGTGCTGGACATGGAGGGCAATCTGCTTCTCCGCCGCCTCGGCAGCTGCTACAGCCCGGACGACCTACCCGACGACTGCTTTATCGCGCGGCAGGGCTTCGACTACGGCCTGATGGACTCCACCGGCCAGTGGCTCTACCGCGAAAGCATCTTCTCCTCCCCCAGCGACGACGCTGGCGGGGGCTACCTGTACTGACACGGAGGTTTTTGATATGAAAGAGATGATCTCCCGCCGCAGCTTCCTGCGCGTGATGGGCCTCGGCTTCGGGGCGGCGATGCTCACTGCCTGCAAGACCGGCACTACGGACTCCCCCGCCGACTCTCCGGCGGCGTCTGTCCCCGACCCGGACACGCCCGTCCCCTTCCTGACCGAGGACGAGTTCCCCCGTCTCGACGGCTCCACGGCCTGCATCCCCCTGATGGCCCAGATGAAGGCCGATGTCACCGGCATGGACCTTCTCGAGGCCCAGACCAGCATCACCGTCAGCACCACGGCCTATGCGTGGGAGAACTTCGGCCTCTGGTCCCGCAGCGACAGCGAGGACTACGGCGCACAGCTCCTCATCGTCTACGAGGCCCCCGAGTACGTCAAGGAAGAGCTGGCCGAGGCCGACGCAAAGCTCGAGCAGAAAGCCATTGGCCGGGACGCGCTGGTGTTCATCGTCAACGAAGAGAATCCCGTCCAGAGCCTGACCCAGCAGCAGCTGCGGGATATTTATGCGGGCCGCATCACCAGCTGGAAGGACGTGGGCGGCGCGGACGCCCCCATCGTGGCGTTCCAGCGGGGCGTGGACTCGGGCAGTCAGACCCTCTTCAAAAAGCTGCTCATCGACAAGGGCGACGGCCAGCTGATGGCCGCGCCCACCGAGCTTGCCCCCGCCGACATGGGCGGCCTCGTGGACAGCATCGCCGAGTACAACAACTCCGCCAACGCCATCGGCTTTTCGGTCTACTACTACATCGACCAGATGTACTCGAAGCCCGGCCTCCGCCTGCTGGCCGTGGATGGCGTGACCCCCGGCAATGACACCATCGCCGATGAGAGCTACCCGCTCTGCAACGAGTTCTACGCAGTCGTCCACGCGGACGCCGCCCCCGACAGCCCCCAGCGGAAGGTCTACGACTGGCTGGACACCGACGAGGGACGCAGGTGCATCGAGAAGGCGGGGTATGTAGCAGTGGATTAAACCTCTCCGTCATCGCTGCGCGATGCCACCTCCCCTACCGAGGGGAGGCCTTGGCATTTCGTGAAGCTTCGCCTCTTCGCCAGAGGCTCCCCTACTAGGGGCAACGGCGACGACCGCCGCCAGCGGCGGAAACAGGGAGGAGCTGTTGGGGCAGCGGCCAGCGGGATGCGAGCGGCAGAGAAGCAGACGCTGGGAGCCGCAACCTGGCCTTGTCGAACGAAGTGAGACTGAGAGGTTGTACTAAGACAGAGCCTTTCCTCTGTAGGGAAGTCCGGCTCGTGGCATCGATTCCTGTATCTTTTTGGCGAAGTTTATGGTATACTTGTTTTGCGGCCTTGCCCGCCCATTTTATGGGAAGGGAGGTGAAGCCCAATGGAGTCTATTTCTACCTTTATCCTGTCCGTCGCAGCGAATGTAGCGTCTTACTATATTTGCAAGTGGCTTGACGGATGGCTGACGGGCCGTAAGCACTAAAAAGGACCCCCTTTCGGAGATAGCAGCTCCGGGAGGGGGTCTTTTCCTTTTGGGTGTGCCAATGACATATTGGCTTCCACATTTACCATCTTTATTATATGCGATTCCCTGCAAAAGTCAAGCACCACGCAGAAAATTTACAACTGTGCTCTGAGACCGACGTGTTATCTGGCAAAGTTCCAAAATACCAGCGTGTTATCGTCACAAATCAAACTTTGCCACGTTGGCAAACTTAAGGCTTGCTGGCAAAGTAGGTAGTTTGCCAATCAGGAGAACTTTGCCAGGTTGGCAAACAATCAATATTGAACGATATATCATTTAATTTATGGAACTTTGCCACTTATTTCACCGCAGTATCGCTCACATCAGCGGGCTCAGCAGGCGGAGCACACTGTCCAGCAGCGTCCCGGCCAGCGAGGTGCGGCAGTCGGCCAGCTGCACTTCCCGGCACTCTGGCAGGGTGCGGAGCACATCGTCCCGCAGAGCAATGACCTGACTGTTATAGAGCAGCAGCGCCCCGCACTCAAAGTGGAGGAAGAGGCTGCGGTAATCCATGTTGATGCTGCCCACCACGGCGGCGCGGTCATCGCTGACGTAGCACTTGGCGTGGAGGAAGCCGGGCGTGAACTCGTAGATGCGCACCCCCGCCCGGAGCAGCGGCACATAATAGGAGCGGGTCAGCCGGAAGATGAGCTTCTTGTCTGGGATGCCCGGCAGCACCAGCCGGACGTCCACGCCCCGCTTTGCCGCCGCCTTGAGGGCTTCCAGCATGGTCTCGCCCACCGCGAAGTAGGGCGTATAGATATAGACATACCGCTGGGCCTGATTGATGATATTCAGGTAGACCGTCTCGGCCAGAGCCTCTTCGTCCAGCGGGCTGTCCCCGTAGGGCTGTATCACTCCGTCCGACTGGGCGGACAGGGACTCAGCCTGAGGCATAAAGGGCGCATAATCCTCCTCGCTGGGGCGGAAGGCGTTCCAGTGGTCAAGGAACATCACCGTGAAGTTCCAGACCGCCGCGCCCTCGGTGCGGAGAGCTGCGTCCTTCCAGTAGCCGAACCGCTCTTCTTCATTGATATACTCGTCGGCCAGATTGATGCCGCCCGTATAGGCTGTATTTCCGTCCACGACCACGATCTTCCGGTGGTCGCGGTGATTCATGACCAGCGACACCAGCGGCACCACCGGGTTGAACGGGATGCAGCGGATATGCGCCCGCTCCATCTTCACCACGAAATCGGACGGCAGACCCAGCAGACTGCCGAAATCGTCGTAGATGAGTCGGACATCCACCCCCTGCGCCGCCTTGCGGACGAGGATGTCCTCTACCCCCTTCCACATCTTGCCGGTGCGGACGATGAAGAACTCGAGGAAGATGAACCGCTCTGCCTTTTCGAGGTCGGCCAGCAGGTCAGGGTACATGGCCTCACCGCAGGGGTAATATTTTGCCGTGGAGTTTTTCCATGCGGGGTATGGCCCGTACTCCGAAACATACCGGCTCAGTCCCCTGCTGGCGGGGTCGAGGGCGTCGGTCTGGCCCGGCTGCTGGGCGAGGTCGGCGGTGTGCTGGCGCTCCACCGCCTGCATCCGCTGGCGCATCCGCTTGGCAGGGGCCTTGTTGCCGAATGCCAGATAGAGCGCACCGCCCAGCAGCGGCATCATGCCGATGAGGACGAGCCAGATGATCTTATAGTCGCTGTTCTCGTCCTTCCGCACGAGGTAGAGGGTGATGAAGAGGCTGAGGACGTTCAGCCCCGCATTCACCCACACCTTTCCGGCGGTGAGGGAGAAGAAGGCCCAGAGCAGCCAGCCGATCTGCAGCAAAACAAGGGCCACTGTGACCATGGCCCTGTTGATGACACGATTGAAGAACCGTACGACCGGCAGCCGAAAGAACATCTGCGCCTCCCCCGCTGCCTTTCGGCAGCATTTTTATGGGAATAGTATAGCGCAGCGGATGGAATAATTCAAGCTCAGGCGTCCGCGTCCTCGAAGCCCACCATGAGGCCGCCCAGCTCGGCGTAGTAGCTGCACAGGCCGCCGCACTCGGTCACCCGCACCTGTGCGCCCTCGAAGACAGCCCGCACCATGTGCATCAGGCGCTCGGCGGCGGCGGGGTTGCCGCAGTGGGCAATGATGACCTTGCCGTTCGTGTAGCCGTGGCCTTTGAGCTCCAGCACGATGCGCTCGAGAGCGCCGTGCTCGCCGCGGGTCTTGCAGAGGACGTCCAGTTCGCCCACATCGCTGGCCTTGCCGATGACCCGGATGTTGAGCATCCGCGCCACAGCAGCCACAGCGGGCTTCACCCGGCCATTCCGGGCCAGATTCGCCAGCGATTCCAGCGAGAACAGCAGATGAGTGTGGTGACGGTAGCGCAGCATCTCTTCGCACACCTCGTCAAACTCCCTGCCCTCTTCGATGAGCGCACGGATATGCTCTGCCAGCAGCACCAGCTCCGGCCCTGCAGACAGGCTGTCCAGCACAAAGACCTGAGCACCCGGGTGCTCTGCCTGATACTCTTCTGCGGCCAGCTGGGCGGCGTTGCAGCTGCCCGACAGGGTGCCGGTGATGGTGATGGCATAAATTTCATCTGCGCCCTCATAAGCCTCCAGCCAGTCGCCGATGTTGGGGCAGGAGGTGCTGGTCTTGCCCTTATAGGTGCGCAGGGTAGTCGCCATTTCCACGGCGTCCAGCGTGCCGTCGTCGAGGTATTCCCTCTCGTCGGTCACGATCTTCAGAGGCACAGCGGCAAAATCAATGCCGTCCAGCTGATACAGGCTGGCAGAAGAGTCCACAACGATTCGTTTCATCTCATCTATCTCCATTCCGGCGGGTGTCCGCCGCATTTTTTACGTTCTGCGAGTCCACTATATCAGTTTTTCAAAAACCTGTCAAGCGATTTGTAAAATTCTTAATATCGTTTTCATAAACGGTTGACCCCGACTCAAAAATGCGCTATACTACCACCATGAATCAGGAAATGAAACGCCGTGTCACGGCCTGCGCCGCCGGGTTTTCCCTGCCGCGCTACCGGGAGCTGCCCTCCGTGGGGCTGTATCTCGACCAGACCGTGCAGCTCGTCAACAGCTGCTTCCGGGGCTTCCCCGGGGTGGAGCTCACCCCCTCCATGGTGAGCAACTACGTCAAGAAAGGAGTCATCTCCCACCCCGTCAAAAAGAAGTATTCCCGCGAACAGCTGGCTTCTCTCATCTATATCGTATTGTCTAAAAATGTCCTCTCGCTGGAAAACATCGACACCCTCTTTCAGATGCAGCGGGCTCACTGCACCGCCGCCGAAGCCTACGACTACTTCTGCGACGAGGTGGAGAACTGCCTGCCCTACATCTTCGGTGTCAGCAGCACCATCCGCGGCCTCGACCCGGATGCCGCCGACGAAAAGCGTCTGCTGCGCGGTACCATCGTCGCTGCCGTAAACAAGATGTACCTCGACTGCTGCTTCGTCGCCATGCGGCAGGAGGAAGCGCTCTGGCCGGGGATCCTCGGCGACTTACAATAAGATAGGTACAAAAAGCCCCCGGCACCATGCGGAAGTGCCGGGGGCCTTCTTATAGGAAAGCGGAGTTTTGCGGTAAACTCCGCCTGCGGGGGAGGCTAAGCTTAGTGGAGCAGCTCGTTGTGTGCAAAGCCGCCCACCGTCAGCTCTGCGCTCTCACCGGAGTGGGTGAGGGTAAAGAGGGTGTTATCCACGCCCAGAGACAGCATGCTGTCGATGTTCAGAGCGGTCTCACGGAGCTGGGTGCGGAACACGAGGGTGTTCACGCCCTGAGCCTTCAGCTCCTTCAGGTTGCTCAGGCAGCCGGAAAGCACCGCAGCCTCAGCGGGTGCTGCCACAACATACCGGCCATCGGCCATGGAGGTCTCGTAGGCCCCGGCCCCGGTAACGGTCAGGGTGACAGCGGAGGAGCCGCCGTTGCTCTCGGGCACCAGCATGGGCACAATGTCCCGCTTCTCGGTCTCATCACAAGTCTCGCACTTGTAGATGGTGTAGCCCTCGGAGGTGTAGGTGGGTGCCACTACCTCTGCAACTACGGTAAAGTGATGCTCGCCGGTAGCAGGTATTTTGTCCCGCTTCGTCTCGCCGCAGGCAGAGCACTTATACTCGGTGTATCCATCTTCGGTACAGGTCGCATCCTTGTGTCCACTCTCCACCCAGTTATGGGCTTTTTGGGCGATGCGTTCCAATTCTTCTACACCGCATTTGCTGCACTTCTTCAGCTTGTAGCCCTCGCTGGTGCAGGTGGCCTCCTTCACAGTTTGGCTATCGGCGTATTCATGCACATGGCCCGATTCCACCTTATTTACAGTGCCGATAACATTCTTATCATTTCCAACGGCAGCGCCATTTTTGTTATTGCCCTTGCCGCCCTGAGCGGTCACCTCGCCGCCAGTAACCTTCACTTTGTCACTTTTATTAAAACCATCGCCGCCGGTTTTGCTTCCCGTACCGCCAACAGCCACGACAGTGCCGCCGGAGATCGTTGCATTACCAATGCCCGATCCTCCGTCACCATCTTTTGTGTTGCCTCCCTGTGCAATCAGCGTTCCTCCAGAGACTCTTACTTCATTCGTAGTATGGACGCCGTCCGCTCCATCATAAGGTTCTTCCAAACCACGATCAATCAAAACATTTCCGCCCGTTGCTTTTACCGTTCCTCCGGAAATTTCTATGGGGCCGCTGTACGCATTTGCATAGCCATCACCGCCCAGGCCCTGACCAGCGGTCACAATAATCATGCCGTCCTTGCCGTCAATTCCTGTAACATCTCCGCCAATCGCTTCTACGATACCGCCCGAAATCTTTTTCGTTAGAATTCCGGTACCTGCTCCGAAAAACTTACCGCCGGAGTCTGAAACATCGCTTATAATATCGCCGCCTTTTCCGATGACATTTCCGCCGGCAATCTCTGCGCCATCAATTCCTCTGCCAGACGCAGCATAACTGGACTTCCCCATTGTATCACTTACTGTAAGTGTTCCACCAGTGGCTACCAAGGAACCATTACCATCTCTGTCTTCGATGGTCGTTGTACCTTTTCCCTCAGCTCTGAGCCCCGCTCCTGCACGGTCTATGTCGTACGACTTGAGCCCCGTTCCGCCGGTCAGCTCATTCTTGCCGTCCAGCTCCAGCGTCACATCGCCCGTACCGGAAACGGTCACAGCGTTCTTGTTTGTATTCCCTGCATCCACCTTCAGGTTACTAAAGATGACCGTCAGAAGATTGGTAGAATTATTGATGATCTTTACCACATTTCTGGCAGCGTCCTGAGCCTTTTCGGTAAGGGTGGTGGGGGCGTTGGTGTCCCCGTAGGTCTTCTCCTCGGCGGTCTTTTTCTCCTCGGTCTCCTGCTCCGCAGCAGGCTTTGCGGCAGGCTTGGCGGCCTCCTGCTGGGCTTCGGGGTCATACTGGCCGTACTCGATCACCTGATTGGAGGTTTTTTCGGTCTTTTTGTCCTGCTCCGGCTCCTGAGAGTCGGCGGGCTTCTGCTCAGTCTTCTTCTGCTCGTCCTCCGGGGCCAGCAGCTCCAGAGAGCCGGGCTCCTGGGCCTGCTCCTCGGTCTCGCCGGACTTTTCAACCTCGGAGGTGTTTTCGCCGGACTTTTCGGCCTCGGAGGTGTTCTCTTCCTCTGCGTTCTGGCTCTCGGTGGGCTTGGTGTTGTCGCCGGTGTTGTCACCGGTGATGGTGACATCATTACCCTCTTTTCCGTCGCTGAAATCGATCGTCTTCTCAACGCCGCCAACCTTGATGGTCACTTTTGCGCTGCCGTTATCGTCTACCTGCGTGATCTCAACATCGCCATCCACCTTAGACATATCGATGTTGAAACCGGCCGATGCCGGTAGCGCCGCAGCTGACACCGCCATGCTGAGCGCCAGCACAGCTGCCGCCGTCCGCTTCATATTTTTCCGTAACCGCATAATTTTTACCTCCTGTTTCGTGGTTTTTCCTTCTTTTATTTTACCCCCCCCCCCTATAGGTTTTTCAATGGCTTTTGTCAACAATCTTTTGGACGAATATTTGTCATTTTCTACAAAAAGGCCGCTGTGCCACACCTTCCGTGCAGCGGCGCGAGCGATTTGTCCATCGACCCATCGGAAAGCGCGGCCTTGATAAGCCATACTTTTTCCCACCGGGCGTGTCTGTTTTGAACAAGAAAAAAGAGGGCCGGTGTACCCACATTTGGTGCAGCTGTCACTTGAATCTTTTTCAGCACCTTTGTATAATATTCTTGTTATCCGGAACAAGGGCGTTCCAGATGAGTCTTTGCCGACCCATCTGGGACGCCTTTTCTTTTTACCGGCATTAAGAGGGACTCTGCGGAATGTGCCGCAGCATTGCCAGGATATTCTCCGGAAAATCGAAAAAAGGATGGGAAAGTCTATGGAAAATTTCACGGAGCAAAAAGGGCCTCTGGGCCTCTATGACCCCCAGTTCGAGCACGACGCCTGCGGCATCGGTGCCGTCGTGGACATCAAGGGCCGCAAGAGCCACCAGACCGTCAGCGACGCGCTGTCCATCGTGGAGCGCCTTGAGCACCGCGCCGGCAAGGACGCCGAGGGCAAGACCGGCGACGGCGTGGGCATCATGCTGCAGATCAGCCACAAGTTCT
>OGKX01001027.1_pt1 | contig 13189 bp, 10 predicted proteins | sample 1572541 | NCBI WGS metagenome assembly OGKX01 (sample SAMEA2581982, study PRJEB24529) | metagenome | biome: Human gut stool | place: China | collected 2011
TTCCTGTGCCGACCATGCCGACCTGACCGACGAGTACGCCGCCGTGCCCGCCGAGTGCCGCGCCGTGGCTGCCGTGTGCGGCGGTGAAGTGCTGCGGGACGTGCCCTTTGACACCTTCCTCGCAAAGCTCCCGGAGTGCCGCAGACAGTGCGGCGACCGCGCCGTGCTGCGCGCCTTCCACTTCTATGCCGACAACGACCGGGTGCCCCAGCAGGTGGCTGCCCTGCGCGGCGGTGACTTTGACGCCTTCCTGCAGCTGGTCACCGCTTCCGGCGACAGCAGCTGGGAGTACCTGCAGAACGTGATCCCCGCCGGGTACAAGGAGCATCAGGAAATGGGCGTGACCATTGCGGCCGCCAAGCATTACCTGCAGGGCAAGGGTGCCGTGCGTGTGCACGGCGGCGGCTTTGCCGGTACGGCACAGGCCTTTGTGCCGGTGGACATGCTGGCCGACTTCAAAGCACACATGGAAGCCATCCTCGGTGAGGGCCGCTGCCATGTGCTGAGCATCCGTCCGGAAGGAGGTGCTGTGCTGTGATCTCCACTGCCATTCAGCAGCTCGTCAGCTATGGTCTGGACACCGGTCTGATCCTGCCCGATGACGAGATCTACATCCGCAATCAGCTGCTCATGACCATGCAGCTGGACGACTTTACCGCCCCCGAGGGTGAGGTGTGCTACACCGACCTGGAAAGTACCCTGAAAACGCTGGTGGACGATGCCGTGGCCCGCGGCGTGTGTGCCGACAACAGCACCGCACGCGACCTGTTCGACACCAAACTCATGGGCGTGCTGACGCCGCGTCCCAGCATCGTGCGCGCCAACTTTGAGGAGCGCTACGAGAACGAGGGCCCCCAGGCCGCCACCGACTGGTTCTATAAGTTCAGCCAGGACACGGATTATATCCGCCGCTACCGCATCAAGCGGGACCTGAAGTGGGTCACCAAAACGCCTTACGGCGATCTGGACATCACCATCAACCTCTCCAAGCCCGAAAAAGACCCCAAGGCCATCGCCGCCGCCAAGCTGGCCCCCCAGAGCGCCTACCCCAAATGCCAGCTCTGCGTGGAGAACGAGGGCTATGCGGGCCGGATGAACCACCCCGCCCGCGAGAATCACCGCATCATCCCGCTGACCATCAACGACAGCGCGTGGAATCTGCAATACAGCCCCTACGTCTACTACAACGAGCACTGCATCGTGTTCAACAGCCAGCACACCCCCATGAAGATCGAGCGGGCTACTTTCCGTAAGCTGCTGGATTTCGTGGCGCTGTTCCCGCACTACTTCGTGGGCAGCAACGCCGACCTGCCCATCGTGGGCGGCTCCATCCTGAGCCATGACCACTTCCAGGGCGGCCACTACGAGTTCGCCATGGCCAAAGCTCCCATCGAGAAGAGTTGGACCTTCCCCGGCTACGAGGACGTCGAAGCCGGCATCGTCCACTGGCCCATGAGCTGCATCCGCCTGACCTGCGAGGACGACGCCCGTCTGGTGGACCTGGCGGACAAGATCCTGACCGCATGGCGCGGCTACACTGACGAAGCCTGCTTCGTCTACGCCGAGACCGACGGTGAGCCGCACAACACCATCACCCCCATCGCCCGGATGCGGGACGGCAGATTCCAGCTGGACCTCGTGCTCCGCAACAACATCACCACGCCGGAACACCCGCTGGGCGTCTACCACCCCCACGCCAAGCTCCACCACATCAAAAAGGAAAACATCGGCCTCATCGAGGTCATGGGTCTGGCCGTGCTGCCCAGCCGCCTGAAGCAGGAGCTGTTTGATCTGGCCGACCTGCTGATCGCGCATGTGCCCACGGCCGACTACCCCGAAGCCCTGCAAAAACATGCTGCCTGGGCCGAGGAGATCCTCGCCCGGCACCCGGAGCTGAATGCTGATACGGTCCACCTCATCCTGCAGGACGAGGTCGGCCATGTCTTCGCCGAGGTCCTGACCGATGCCGGTGTCTACAAGCTGGACGAAGCAGGCCGTGCAGGCTTCGTGCGCTTCCTCGAATCCGTAAAGTGACCTGTTGTTCCTGAACAAGACCCGTCAGCAGTTTCTGTTGACGGGTCTTGTTGATGGACCATTCCGGCAGCTGTATCAAAGGAGGTTTTTCATGCCCTATACGTTAGAAGTTTGTGTTGACAGCACCGCCAGTGCCCTTGCGGCTCAGCGCGGCGGAGCCGACCGGCTGGAGCTCTGCGCCGACCTCATCGTGGGCGGCACCACCCCCAGCCTTGCGCTGGTGCGGCAGGTCAAGGAGACCACCGGCCTGCCCGTCCGCGCTCTGCTCCGCCCCCGCTTCGGTGATTTCTGCTACGACCGCTGGGAGCTGGCCCAGATGAAAGAATCTGCCGCCGCCCTCGTCGCCGCCGGGGCAGACGGCATCGTCACCGGTGTGCTGACCCCGGACGGTGTGCTGGATGCAGAGGCTCTGCGCCCCATCTACGAGGCCGCCCGCGAAGCCGCCGCCAAAGCGGGCCGCCCCGTTGCACTCACCCTCCACCGCGCCTTTGACGTCTGCCGCGACCCCTTCGCGGCGCTGGACACGGCCTGTGCTCTGGGGCTTTCCACCATTCTGACCAGCGGCCAGGCCGCCAGCGCCCCCGCCGGGGCACCCCTGCTCCGGCAGCTTGTGGACTGCGCCGCCGGGCGCATCGAGATTCTGGTGGGCGCAGGCGTCTCCCCGGCCAACCTCCCTGCACTGGCCAAACAGACCGGTGCGCACAGCTTCCACCTTTCCGGCAAGCAGGTGCTGGACAGCCGGATGACCTTCCGCCGGGAGGGCGTCCCCATGGGCCTGCCTGGCTTCTCCGAGTTCGAGCTGTGGCAGACGAGCGAAGAGACCATCCGGAAGGCGCGCAACGTTCTGGATACGCTCTGACGAAAAAAATCCCGCCAAATGGCGGGATTTTTTTGCTGTATGGAACGGAAACCTCAGACCTTGCGCCGCAGCAGGCTCATGGGGGGCAGTTCCGGGGTGGGGATGGTGTATTTTTCCATCGCATGGGGTGTGGACTCCACCTTCTCCCCTGCCTCGTTCCGGATCCACTCCGGGTGCAGCGGGATGCTGCGGCCGTCCGGGCAGAGCACTTCCAGCGTGTCGCCCAGGCTCCACTTGCCCCGCTGCTGGCAGCTGGCGATGCCGTTCTCCCAGCTGTCCACAGTGCCCACGAACTCCCACTCGCGGATGTAGGTGGCGCTGTCGGTGGCCTGTTTGGCCTGCTCGCGGCCAAAGTAGAAGCCCGGCGAATAGTGGCGGTGGCTGGTGCGGGTCAGCTCGGCCAGCACCTCGTCCGGCAGCTCAAAGTTGTCGTTCATCGGGTCAGCCAGATACTGGTCCAGTGCGCGGCGGTAGGCGGCCGTCACGCTGGCAACGTAGTAGAACGTCTTGGCGCGGCCCTCGATCTTCAGGCTGTCCACGCCCGCCTTGCAGATGAGGTCCAGGAACGGTGCCGTGCACATGTCGTTGGCGTTCAGGATGTAGCTCCCATCCTCGTTCTCGCCGATCTCATACAGCTGGCCGGGGCGGGTCTCCTCGCTCAGGTAGTATTTCCAGCGGCAGGGCTGGGCGCACTGGCCCCGGTTGGAGTCGCGGCCCGTCAGGTAGTTGGACAGCAGGCACCGGCCCGACACGCTCATGCACATGGCACCGTGGACAAAGGCCTCGATCTCCAGTTCCGGCGGGGTCTTATCCCGGATGGTGGCAATGTCCTGCAGCGTCAGCTCACGGGCCAGCACCACCCGTCTGGCTCCCAGGTTGTAGGCCGCACGGGCAGCGGCCCAGTTGGTGATGCCGGTCTGGGTGGACATGTGGACATCAATATCCGGCGCGAACTGCTTGCAGGCTTCCAGCACACCCAGGTCTGCCACGATGAAGGCATCCACGCCCGCTGCGGCCGCGCTCCGGATGGCGTCCGGCAGACGGTCGGCCTCTTCATTGGTGGGCAGGGTGTTCATGGTCAGATAGACCTTGCGGCCGCGGGCATGGGCATAGATGACGCCCTCGGTCAGCTGTTCCGGCGTGAAGTTGGCCGGGGCCGAGCGCATCCCGAATTCGGGCAGGCTGCAATAAACGGCATCTGCACCGTAGTTGATGGCGTAGCGCAGGCGCTCCAAATCGCCCGCGGGGGACAGAAGTTCCGGGATCTGTAACATAATCATTCTCCTAAACGAGCTTACCCTCTCCCAAAGGGAGAGCCCCTGGCCAACCGGTCAACCATTGCGTTTTCCGTCAGCACAAGGGCTTCGCTCTCATTTTTTTGCCGCAAGCGAGCTGTTCACATCCGCTGCCTTCTGGCAGTTGGTCTGATGCTCCGCATAGGTGCGGGCGTAGTAATACTGGCCGCTGAGGTCGGTCACGAAGAAATAGCAGTCCTGGACCTCCGCATCGGGCTGGGGGGCCAGCGCAGCCCGGATGGCAGCCAGACCGGGGTTCGAGATCGGCCCGGCGGGCAGGCCAGTGCAGGTGTAGGTGTCGTAGGCATTGCGGATGTTTTCGGGGATCTTCTCCCAGCCGCCGTACCAGGGGGCCACCCAGTTCCAGAGATAGTTGTTGTCTGCATCGCTCTGAACATAGCTGGACGTGTTGCTCTGCAGCTTGGGGTAGGGCGAGCCTTCTGCCAGACGGTTGCGGAAGACCTGGGCCACATTGTTGTCCTGGTCGTTGCCGGCCTCCTCCTGCACGAAGGAAGCCAGCGTGATGACCTCCGAAAGGCTCAGGCCCTGCTGATCCAGCTCCTTGTACATCGCGTCGGTGAACTGCCGGTCAAAATGCGAATAGAACGTTGCAACGTAGTTGTGCACCGTATCATCCGCGAGGAATTCGTAGGTATCCGGGAAGAGATAGCCCTCACATTTCAGGAAACGGTCTGGGGCATCCGTGTCATCGGGGACATACTGCCAGAACGTGTATTCGCTGAAATCGCCGGTGTTGGCCTCTTCGAGAAACTCCTTTGCGGTGCACAGCCCGGCCTGTTCCATCTTCTGCGCGATGGCGATGGCCGTCGTGCCCTCCGGGAAGGTCAGGCGGACGGAATCTGCTTTGGCATACTCGGAAAGCGCCTCGATGAGCGCATCGTAGGAGCTGCCGGGTTCCAGCGAAAATTCGCCGTACTGAAGCTTCGCCGCCGCGTCTTTGCGGCTGACGTACCACCGGAACAGCTGCGGGAACCGGATGACGCCCGCTTCCTTCAGCTGCCGGGCAATGGTGCTCACACCGCTGCCCTGCGCGATCTCCACGGTCACGGCATCCTGCCGGGTGCCGCCGTCGATCTCGCGCTTTGCCAGCAGGAATGCGCCGCCCGCCGCCGCCAGCATGAGCACCAGCAGCACGAGCAGGATCTTCAGCGCACCGCCTTTTTTGCGGGGTCTTGTATGGTTACTTGCCATCTGCATGTTCCTTTCAGTCCAACATCAGCCGCATATAGCTCTCGCTCACATCAAAGGCTTCGCCCTCGAAGCGGATCATTCCATAATCCTGCCGGGTGCCCTCGCCAAGGAAGAGGTTCTGCGCGGCACCCACGGTGATGACGGCCTTTTCCACAATGACCTCTTTTTCGCGGGCCGCTTCCATCAAAATCTCTGCGGCGCGGTCGCCGGTGGCCATCATCTCCACAAAATAAAGGGTGTCCTCCTTGCGGAAATATATTCCGTAGCCGTTGTCGTTCGAGACGAGGGTGGCCCCGCGGGAGTACAGATCCCCCAGCACCACGGCCATCTGTTCCGGCGGCAGCTGCACGGTGTCGGGCCAGAATCTCGCCCGCAGCTCACAGAGCTTTTTGGCCGTGACGGTATCGAACTCGGCCTGGCTCCACAGGTTGCGGTCTACCTCGCGGGGCAGGCACCGCAGCGGGAAGGCCCACTGGAAGCCCTTATCCTGCAATAGCGCCGCCTGCTCGTTCCCGCTGGGCACAACGACCACGAACCCGGCCCCTTTCAGTTTCTGCTGGGTGCACAGATGGTCTACCAGGCCCGCCAGGATCAGGCTGCCCTGCCCGGTCAGGCCGTACAGGCAGCAGCCGGGCCGCCCCTGCAGCGAGACCGGCACCGCCATGGCCACGGCCTCGATGTGGTCATTTTCCTCCGCTACATAGACATTCTGCTCCCCGGCAAAGCGCTCGATGGCGTTAGCGAGGAAGGTTTCGTCCTCCCCATGTTCGCGCTGCCACAGCGCCAGGATCTCCGCCCGGTCGGACGGCTGCATCAAACGGTACATAAAAACACCTACCTCCTACGCATAGGTATCCCTGCGCCTGCCCGGCACAGGTCGATTGTGCGTTATTCCGCAAGGGCCGCGTCCACCCGTCGGCGGACCTCCTGCCCGATCTCTTCAATGCTGCGCATCCCGTCCCCGCAGGTGCAGGGCACGGTCTGCCAGCCCAGATGCGCGGCGCAGAACTCAGCCGCTCTGCGGCTGCGGGCCAGATACTCCACATCCTTTTCGTGGACGTCCTTTTTGCTCTCGTCGCCGTGGTAGCGCTGGGTCATCAGCTTCTGGCTCACGGCAGGGTCCACCTGTAAATAGATCACGCAGTCCGGTGCGGGCAGCCCCAGCAGATGGAACTCGTAATCGAACAGCCAGTGCAGAAACTGCTCCCATTCTTCCGGCGGCAGCTTCGAGCACTGGTGCACCGCATTGGAGGTGGTGTACCGGTCGGCGATGAGGATGCCGCCCTCTTCGTAGAATCTCCCCCAGTCGGCCTTGTAGCCCGCATAGCGGTCCACCGCATAAAAGCTCGATGCTGCGTATGCGTTCACGTCGTCGGGTCTCGCGCCGAACTGTCCGGCCAGATACATCCGGACCAGCGCGCTCGAATCGCTGGCATAGTTCGGGAAGGTGATCTCCCTCACCGGCCTGCCCTCGGCGGCCAGTGCTGCGGCCAGACGCTTGGCCTGGGTGGCCTTGCCGCTGCCGTCCAGCCCTTCCAGCACGATGAGTTTTCCGTGGCTCATACGGGTTCCCCCTTCAAAGCGGCATACTGCGCCCGCACCTCGGCGGTCTTGCCGCAGCACATCCTGCCCTCCGGGCAGGGGCCGGAAACACACGCCGGGCCGGCCGTGCGGAAGAGATGGGGTGCCACCGGGTAGACCAGCCGCAGCATCTCTTCGGCCAGCGCCCGGATCTCCCACTGGGCGCGGCTGCAGCACCGCAGATGGAAGAAGTTCTGCAGGCTGCGGGCGTTCATGGTGACGACCATCTTGGTCTCGCAGGCATTGGGCAGCACGAAGCGGGCGTCCTCATTGGCCTGCTTGGAAGCCTTGGCGCGGGCCTGTTTTTCGGGCATTCCCTCTGCCATCAGGCGGGCGGTGTGGCCCTCCTCCAGCTTTTTCACGAGGTCAAGGTAGCGCGCCGCGTCCTCGTTCATGCTGGCGATGAAGGCTTCCCTCGCTTCGGGGATGGCCTCGATCTCCGGCGGGATGACATAACGGAAGTCGTCCAGCCGGACATAGCGCTGGCTCTGCACACTGAACGATGCAATGCGGTGGCGGGTGATCTGGGCCAGCAGGGTGCGGCTGACGCCCTCGATGCCAAAGGTGAAGCTGGCATGTTCTATGGGGCTGGCGTGGCCAAGGTCGCTGAGCATGGTCAGGAAGCTGGCCGTCTTCTCCTCGGTCAGGCCGTCCAGCAGGTCGGTGATATGGGCGTCGGAATAGCAGAGCTTCGCCGCCGCAGCCACCACCTTTTCCGGCTCCGGCGTATGCGCGATCAATCGGACTGTCATCATCTGTCATTCCTCCGTTATTTTTGTCAGCGGCGCAAAGTTTGCCATGGTCTTCTTCACGCCGACCTTTTCAAAGTTGATCTCTACGATCTGGTCGCCTGCGGCAGGCTTGACCTTGAGCACCTTGCCGCGGCCAAACACTTTATGCTCCACGATATCCCCCGGCTCGTAGTGTTTCGGGGTGCTGGCGGCAGGCTTTGCCGCCGGTGCCCCGGTGAACTGCACCGGTTTTGCCGGAGCCCTGGGGGCTGCGGCGCGGCCATAACCGGAGCCAAAACCGCCCGAACGGCTGCGGCTGTCCCCGCTGGCCGACCCGGACGCACCCCGCCCGGCGTAGTCGGCCCCAAAGCCCCGGCTGCCGCCGTTGTATTCGGCATTCAGGTAGCCGGAGCGGCTGCCGGAACCGGAACCGCCGGAACGGCTGCGGCCCCAGCCGGAGGCACCGGAGTAGCCCGATGCGCCGCCCGGCACGGTATCGCTGTAAGCCGAGCCCCAGCCGCCCAGCTGAGAGCGACGCTCCAGCGCCGGGCTGCGGGTCTCCTCGATGTACTCCGGCTCGATCTCGCGCAAAAAGCGGCTGGGCTCGTTGCGCTGGGTGCGGCCATAGAGCATCCGAGTCACGCTGTTGGAGATATAAAGCTCCTTTTTGGCGCGGGTGATGCCGACATAGGCCAGGCGGCGTTCCTCTTCGAGGTCTGCCTCGGAGTATTTGCTCATCTCGCTGGGGAAGACGCCCTCCTCCATGCCGATGAGGAACACATACGGAAATTCCAACCCCTTGGCCGAGTGGATGGTCATCAGGACCACCTGATCGCTGCTCTCGTTGTAGCTGTCGATGTCGCTGATGAGGGCGATGTCTTCGAGGTAGCCTTCCAGCGTGGCTTCCTCGCCGTGCTGGTCGCAGTAGTTTTTCACGTTGTTGACCAGCTGGCCCAGGTTCTGCAGCCGGTCGGCGGCGTCCTCGTGGCCCTTGGCGATCTCCTGTTCGAGCATGGCCTTGTACCCGCTTAGCTCAATGACGTCGGACGCAAATTCATCCAGCGTCCGTGTTTCCAGCGACTCCTGCAACTTCTCGTAGATCTGCCAGAATTTCAGGATCGGCATGATGGAGCGGGCCAGCCGCGCATACTGGTCGGCGTGGCTGATGATCTCCAGCATACTCGTGTTCTCCTGCGCGGCGAGGTCTGCGATGACCTCGATGGTCGTGTTGCCGATCTTCCGCGCCGGTTCGTTGATGATGCGGCGCAGGCGGACATCGTCGCGGGCATTGGCCACGATGGACATATAGGAGTGGATGTCCTTGACCTCTTTGCGGTCGTTGAAGCGCTGGCCGCCCACGATCTTGTGGGGGATGCCCGCGCGGGTGAAGTAGCTTTCGATGGGAGCCGACTGGGCGTTCATGCGGTAGAGGATGGCGTGGTCGGCCAGATGGCCGCCCGCCTTGAGGTGCTGGCCGATGACGTCCGCGATGTGCATCGCCTCGTCCTGCTCGTTCTCGGCGGTGTACACCTGCACCTTGTCGCCCTCGCCGTTGTCGGTCCACAGGGTCTTGCCCTTGCGCTCCGTGTTGTGCTGGATGACGCAGTTGGCGGCGTTCAGGATGTTGGAGGTGGAGCGGTAGTTCTGCTCCAGCCGGATGGTCTTTGCCCCGGGGTAGCACTTTTCAAAGTTGAGGATGTTCTCAATGGTAGCCCCGCGGAAGCGGTAGATGCTCTGGTCATCGTCGCCCACCACGCAGATGTTGCGCTCCGGGCCGGTGAGCAGGCTCACCAGACGGAACTGCGCCACACTGGTGTCCTGATACTCGTCCACCAGCAGGTATTTGTATTTGGTCTGGTAGAAGTCCCGCACGTCCGGGTGCTCTGCCAGCAGCTGCACGGTCTGGTAGATGAGGTCGTCGAAGTCGAAGGCACCTGCCTCCTTCAGCCGCTTTTCGTAGGCGGCGTAGATGCGGGCCGCCAGCGCCCCCTTGGTGTCCTTGGCGGGGTTGGCAAGGGCCTGTTCCGGGCTGACCAGCTGATCCTTCCAGCGGCTCATCTGGTTGATGGCGCTCTTGATGGGGAAGAACTTGTCATCCACGTTCAGGTCCTTGTACACCGCCTTCATCACCCGCTGGGCGTCGTCGGTGTCGTAGATGGTAAAGCTGCGAGGGTAGCCGATCTCCTCCGCCCAGCGGCGCAGGATGCGCACACAGGCCGAGTGGAAGGTGGAGGCAAACACCTCGTCGCCCTCTTCCCCGCCCAGCATCCGGCGCAGGCGCTCCTTCATCTCCCCGGCCGCCTTGTTGGTAAAGGTGATGGCCATCACGTTCCAGCTGCGCACGGCGTTCTGCCGCAGCATACCGTCCAGCCAGCCGGGCGCGGCGGTGCCGGTCATGATGGCATTGCGCAGGGCCTTGACGTCCTCTTCGGTGGCGGGGCGGGGCAGCCGTTTTGAGCCGTGGGCCGAGCCAAACCGGATGAGGTTGGCAATGCGGTTGACCAGCACGGTGGTCTTGCCGCTGCCGGCTCCGGCCAGGATGAGCAGCGGGCCGTCGGTGGTGAACACCGCCCGCCGCTGCATCTCGTTCAGGCGGCCGAACTGCTTTTCGATATAGGTGTCGCGCAGAGCGCAGAATTCTTGTGTCAGATCTGTTGCCATGGGTTCCCCTGTCTCCTTTTATTGTCAAAGAACAGTATACCACATTTTCAGGAAATTGAGAATAGCCGGTGCGATTGCAGGCGGCATTTGCGCGGAAATTTTGCGGCCCATTTTCTGCGCAGGGGGTCCGCTGCCGGTGCCGCCCCGGGCAGGTTCCGTGGAGCCATGCTCTGCCACACCACAAGGCGGTTGGCGCAGACGGAGGGTCCACATGGTTTTTCTACCGGGGTGAAACAGATTGCACAGAGACAAATATATAATTATATATCGTTATTTTTCGTCTGTGTGCAAGTCTTGCACTCTGACCCCTATTTGCACAGAGACTCAGTGTGCAGGCATTGTCTGTGTGCAAGCCTTGCACAGTGACTTTTTTGACGATACGTTGTTCAAAATCAGTCAGTGTGCAAGATAGTGCTTCTCTATCAGAGCTTGCACAGTGACAAAACAAAACCCGCCCGGCAGTACAGGACCACCGGACGGGAACGTTTGTTTTTTCAGGGAATGCTTAGCCGAAGATGTTGATCAGAATACCAGCAGCAACGGCAGAACCGATAACGCCGGCCACGTTGGGACCCATGGCGTGCATCAGCAGGAAGTTCTGCGGGTTCTCGCTCTGGCCCACCTTCTGGGACACACGGGCGGCCATCGGCACAGCGGAAACGCCTGCGGAACCGATCAGCGGGTTGACCTGGCCGCCGGTCACAGCGTACATCACCTTGCCGCACAGCACACCGGCTGCGGTGCCGAAGGAGAAGGCGATCAGGCCCAGCACGATGATGAACAGGGTGCGGGTGTTCAGGAAGGTGTTTGCACTGGTGGTGCAGCCAACAGACAGGGCCAGGAAGATGGTGATGATGTTCATCAGCTCATTGCCGGCAGTCTTCTGGATGCGATCCGTCACGCCGCACTCCTTCATCAGGTTGCCCAGCATCAGCATACCCACCAGAACGGCGGCATCCGGGACGATCAGGGACACGATGATGGTGACCATGATGGGGAAGATGATCCTCTCGGTCTTGGAGACGGTGCGCAGCTGCTTCATCACGACGGTACGTTCCTTCTTGGTGGTCAGTGCCTTCATGATGGGCGGCTGGATGACGGGCACCAGCGCCATGTAACTGTAGGCCGCCACAGCGATGGAGCCCAGCAGCTCAGGAGCCAGACGGGAGGTAACGAAGATGGCGGTGGGGCCGTCGGCACCGCCGATGATGGAGATGGCAGCGGACTGCTTCTGGGTGAAGTCCACCAGACCGGTAGCGGCCAGCAGGCGGGCACCCATGTAAGTACCAAAGATGCCGAACTGTGCGGCAGCGCCCAGCAGCAGACTCTTGGGGTTGGAGATCAGCGGAGCAAAGTCGGTCATGGTGCCGATGCCCAGGAAGATCAGCGGGGGGTAAATGCCCAGCTTGACGCCCATGTAAAGCATATCGGCAAGGCCGCCGTTGTTCAGGATCTGGACCCACAGGGGGTGTTCCAGACCGTCACCGACGAAATATTCCATGTGGATGACGCCGCTGCCCGGCAGGTTTGCCAGGATCATGCCGAATGCCATAGGCAGCAGGATCAGGGGCTCGAATTCCTTCACGATGGCGAGGTACAGCAAAAAGCAGCCCACGCAGATCATGATCGCGTACAGGTAGCCGCCGGGCTCACCGAACCGTGCAAAGCCGGAACTTTGGAAAATACCGACCAGAGTATCAATAAACTGTGTCATGTTCTTCCTCCTGTGTTAAAACGGGGCCGTGGTGTCGTTCACACCGGCCTTGCCCCAGCCGTTGGTGCCGCGGCGCACCGCCTTGAGGGTGTACTTGCCATTGCCCATTGCGTGGATGGCGGCCATGATGGCAGCCACCACATCACCGGGAATGCCTTCCTCCACCTGGGGAGCCGGAGCAGCGGCCTGCTGCACCGGGGCAGCGGGCTTTGCAGGGGCGGCGGGCTTGGAGGCAGCAGCCTTTGCGGCAACCTTCTTCTTGCCCAGACCGTCGAAGATCTTGCCCTCCAGCGTGATGATCGCCATCAGCAGCACGAGGATCAAGAACACCAGCACGATACCGGTAATGGTAACGACGACGTCAAAACCTAAATCCATGGTTTTTCCTCCTGTTTCTCAAGAATCCGCAGCCGGTGCAGGCACCTGCCGCGAAAACACGATTTGGGAATAGTATACCTTATTTTCCCATTTAATTCAACAAAAATGGACAAATTTTCTTTTTTCCCGCAACATTCTTACCGGCGGCCGATGCGCGGGGTGGCGTCGGTGAAGCCGGTCTCCAGCTTGTCGCCGATGCCAAGGCTCATGGCCGTGCCCAGGGCCACGCAGTTGACGGGGTCGGGCGAGACGGTCACTTCCACCTTCAGCTCCTGGGCCAGATACTCGGTCAGGCCGTGCAGCTGGGCACCGCCGCCGGTGAGCATGACGCCGTTGCGGTAGATGTCACCGGCCAGCTCCGGAGGGGTCTTTTCCAGCACCTGGTGAGCCGCCGTGCCGATCTGCTCACTGAGCATCATCACCGGCTCGTACAGGTCATCGGTGGACACGTTCACGCGCACCGGCAGGCCGGTGAGCAGGCTGCGGCCCTTGATCTCCATGGTCTCGTGGAAATCGGTCTTTTGCGGGCAGCAGGCCACATGCTTTTTCAGCTCCTCGGCGGTGCGCTGGCCGATGGCGATGCTGTACTTGTTGCGCACATGCTTGAGGATCTCCTCATCGTAGTGGTTGCCGGCCACCCGCACGCTGGTGGCCTTGACCTTGCCGCCCAGGCTCAGCACGGCGATGTCGGTGGTGCCGCCGCCGATGTCGATGATCATCCGGC
>OGKX01001029.1_pt1 | contig 13176 bp, 8 predicted proteins | sample 1572541 | NCBI WGS metagenome assembly OGKX01 (sample SAMEA2581982, study PRJEB24529) | metagenome | biome: Human gut stool | place: China | collected 2011
ACACCTGCTGCTGCCCTGGAACTTCCTGACGGACGTATTGTTACAGGTAAGACTTCTGAACTTCTCGGGGCATCTTCAGCACTGCTTCTGAATGCACTGAAAGAACTGGCAGGAATCGATCATGACAAACATGTTATCTCTCCGGAAGCATTAAAACCAATTCAGGCGCTCAAGACAGAATACCTTGGAAGCAAAAATCCAAGACTTCACTCTGATGAAACTCTGATCGCGCTTTCCATCAGTGCCGCAGATAATGAAGATGCGAAGCTAGCCCTGCAGCAGATTCCGAAATTAAAAGGCTGCCAGGTTCATACTTCCGTACTTCTGTCTCAGGTGGATATCCTGGAGTTCCGTAAGCTGGGTGTTGAACTTACCTGTGAGCCGAAATCTGAGCATGCTAAGAAACTGCAGAAATAATTTCTGAAATGGTTTTCAAATAGCAGCAGAAAACTCTGAAAATCCACAATATCTATATAATGATACAAGAAAGAATCCTGCCTGAACATATGACAGTTTCATATGAACAGGCAGGAATTTTTTATTTCTCTATAATCTCAATCGCTCTGTCCGGATAATTGGTAATGACTGCTTCTGCACCTGCGTCTTTTACCAGCTGGATGTGTTCTGGTTTGTTGGCAGTCCATACGTGCATTTTCAGTCCGGCACGTTTGACTTCTTCTATGAACTGTGGGTATTTCAGGTGATAAACTGCAGGGTGATTGTGAAAGTGCCTGTTCCTACTACTGGAGAAACTATAACGGAAGAAAGTGGCAAGAAATGCACCACCTTGAAATGTACTGCCTCTATGGATGTGTTCGGTTTAGTCGGTGGTATGGATAATTATGCGATTATGGGACCAGGAGTTTGCTGTCTGGCTCTTTCAGTGAAGACCGGAACAAAAGAATTTATTTCTAACGGTATAGCCAATCTTTCCAGAAAGATCAAGGAATTAGGCTTGACCGAAGAAACCGGACAGGTGAATGAGCGAAGGAGACTGAAAGATAGCGGTGAATTGACTATTGATGTCCATTTACGTATCACTCCTTCCGGTGCACAAGGTGGAGCAGGTAGTGATGGAGTAATAGGCTGGGACGATGTAACGAATGAGATTCATGTGGATATATAAAAGTATGATGGAAAGAGGTCAAACATATATAGGCGTAAGACAGGTCTTGTGGGTAGGACTTTGTATGTTGCTGCTGTGCGGTTGTTCCAGAGGTACGTATGTGGGCGAGTTACCGGAAGATGACGATGCACCTTTGACGGAGAATATTCCTATCGTTTTAGGTTTTGGTGTATCGAGCTTTGATATATTGACGCGTGGAAGTGGAGCTGTCGAGAGTGGAACAAATTTAGAATTTTGGAAGAATGCGAAGTTCTACGTTTATGCATTTAATAAGAATGTAGAAACCGATTTGTCTGTTCGTTGGAGTGAGGCAAATGAAGACATTTGTTTATTGGATGCAAACAGACTTTCGGAAGATGGGGGACAATCCTCCAGCCATGGGAAAGAGGTTCGGGTAAAGGTTGATAATTCGAACTTAATGCCATTCTTTCCTGATGATAAAACAGGCTCACAGGATATTTACTATAATATGAAGCATACGGATTGGTCGTATAACTTCTTTGCTTATTATCTGGATGATTTGGATTTAACACAACTTCAATGCGTTCGGGAGAAGAATCGTATTTATTATGATGTAGAGTTGGATGGGCGTAGGGATTTTATGTCTTCTGTGGCCAATCCCAAATTGCAGGAAGATAAATATGCAAATAATCCCTATAAACAAAAAATCATAGACCGTGCATATAGCGCCTATTCTGCTAGTCATGGTTTGAATCCAGTGTTTAGTTTTCAGCACCATTTGGTACGTCTGCGATTTGTAATCTGCCGTCCGGAGGAGGGTGGAAGTGTACCTTCTATCAATGAAAGTTTGGTTGTAAAAAAGGTTAGTGTAAAATCTAAAGTTCGGGGACGTTTTACCGTTGCTGTCAATGATATAGATGCGGATGATGCAGGAAAACCTCATGTAGGGCTATCTTTTAATAGAGAAGACTACGCGTCGGAGGAGGCTTATGCGAATAGTGAAGACTATCTGTACTTGTTGAAAAAGAATGGTGAGGAGATAGGGAGTGACGGATGGTGTCGGGTAATTGACTGCAAGAAGTATTCAGAGTTAAGTGCGGAAGATAAAAAGAAGCCTTCTTTTTTAGGAAAAGAAGATGAGAATGATAATAGCGGTGCCAGCTTGTTATTAGCGCCTGCTACTACTTATTCGGCACGTATCTTTTTGGATGAAGATAAGTCGAGTGACCCGGGACATGGATTTGTAGATGTTGATTTGGTTTCCAAGAGCGGTCATCCGATGATCCCTTGTGACTGGAGCTACAATCACTCCTTGACTTCTTTGCTTTATTCTCAACGTGCGTATGTAATCTATTTAACAATTAATAGTTTATCTGATATTAAACCTAATGTTGAAATCGGTAAATGGACACCGGGTGGAGAAACTATATTAGATCCGGATGGGAAATTTGAAGATAAATAAAATGTGAAATTCAAATATATTTATTAATTTAAATTGTATTATTTATGAAACGATTTCTTCTTTATGCAATGATGACAGCCGGAGTGTTGGCGTCTTGTTCACAGGGTGAGAATGATGGTTTACCTCAAGATGATTCTGTAAATGGAGGTACTGATGCAGCTCCTATTCTATTGTCGGCTGTGGCTCCTTCAGCTTCTGTTGAGGCTTCGACAAGAAGTGCAGGTACTGTTGGTGGGAAAGGTGACGCTAATGTTTGGAGTGGTCAAAGATTGCATATTTTTGCATTCCAAAAAGACGCAACTACTGGTGAAACTTATGGTGATAAAATTACAGGTGATAAGACTTTTTTTGATAAGATTGGTATTGCTGCCAGTGACAATGAAACCGTAGTTAAATGGGAAAATGATCAGACTTTATATTTCCCTCGTAGTGGTGCTTATGATTTCTTTGGTTACTATGCAGATGATGCATTGGGAGCAAATCCAACTTATGAAACAGGAACAAATACATTATATGCAAACTTTACAATTGATGGCTCTCAGGATCTTATGATTGCTAAAGCAAAATTGTCAACAGAACAGGAGGCTGCACTTGGCGATGACAAGTATAAAGCATATAGTGCATATACTGCTCGTAAAGGATATCAACCAGCAATGACATTTGAACACTTATTGACTCGTTTAACTTTTAATATACAAGGTATGGGCGATCAAGGTCCGGAAAATGTATATGTAAAGAGTATTCGTGTTAAATCAAGAAATACAGGTAAATTGGTTTTTGCTTATGTAACAGATACTGATAAGGGGGCTGTTTTTGACCAATTTACACCGGAGACTCTCCCTTTCTTATATCTGAAAGAGAGAAATATGCAAGGTGTTATGCAGGCATTGGACGCAGACATTACTTTCACAGAGGCTGACCTGACTGAGGATATAAAAGATTTCAAAGGTACTATCGGAAAATACCATGCGTCTGCAACTGGTGCTGCAAATGCGACTCCCGTAGGAGAAGCTTTGTTGGTTGAACCGGGTGTAACATCGTATGCCCTTGAAGTGGATGTTGTACAATATTATAATAAAAATGGTAAGATAATAACAGATTTAACTCAACGTGAAAATACTTATAAGTTGAATTTGGACATTGCTAAAGTTGCTCCTCCTAAAGGTGAACCGACTCCCACAATATTTGAAGCTTCTAAATCTTACGATGTAACTATTCAGGTACATGGCTTAACTGAGATAACTCTTACTGCTAAATTGGGCGAATGGAAAGATGGAGGAAGTATCGTGTTCGATCCTGATAATGATTTTTCAAATGATGTAAAATAAGTAATGAATATGAAAAAGAATCTTTTATATGTAATGGCAATGGCCGCTGTTTTCGCAGGCTGTTCAAGTGGTGAAGGTTTTGACGAAAAAAAAGGAAATAATACTCCAGTAGAACCGGTAGATAATAGTGAAGTCGAAATAGCTTTCGGAAAGGCAACTACGGTGAGTGCAGTGCAACAGTATAATAATACTAGAGCAGCTCTTGGGGATACCTGGAACGGTGAACAAATTGGAATTTGGGGAGTAGATCGTTCAGAAACTGCAGAATGGAACTTGGTTAGTTCTCATATATTTGGGCAAACTGATCCTGTGACTGCTACGGTTGCAAGTGGTGGAGATGTGACTTTTGATAATGGCCCTTATTACTATCCGATGAGTTCTAAAGTTAATTATAGTTTCTATTCTTGTTATCCGGTCGTTAGAACTGCTGTTGCTGCTAGGAGGTCGATTTCTTGTCCATATACAATTGATGGTAAGACTGATATTATGTGGGGAAGTGCAGTTTGTGAAGATAAGATGGTCGATGGTGTTACATACTCAGGTTATAATGCATTATATTTTCGTAAAGTGGTTGACGCACCTGTTCCTGATTTGAAATTTCAACATTGCTTGACTAGATTAAACTTTGTAGTTCAAAAAGGAATTGAAGGGGGAGGAAAACCTGTCCCTGTTGCTGTTCAAGATATAAAAGTCTTGAATGTTCCTACTGCGGCTAATTTAACAGTTGTGGGAGATGGTGCTGGAACCTTGACAGAGTCTGGTGCAACAGGTGAGTTGTCTTTGTATAATGGAGATACTCCTTCTTTTGATACGATTGTTGTTCCTGAACTTGGCCAAGAAAAAGCATTGGGAACAGTGCTGTTAATGCCTTCAAAAACAAAAGAATATGAGTTGGAAGTTACTTTGGTAGCCCTCGACGAGAATAACACTCCTACTGGAAAACCAGAAAAGGGTATTGTGAAAATTAACAGTAAAGTCGATTTCGCTCCTAATACCCAATATAAAGTCACTTTGACAGTGTATGGATTACAGATAGTCCAGGTTCATGCTACATTGGGTAAGTGGGAAACCGGAGAGGATATAACTCAAGAGGTCAATTAAACATTAAAAAAGTGTTTATGAATAAATGGATATTAGGTGTATCGGTTATATTATTTTTACTGACATCTTGTAGTAAAGATAATGATGAGGGTACACCTCAATCTGATGATATAATGAATGGAGGGGCTGAATTGAAATTCAGCTCCGATGTTCTTTCGTCTATCGTGGTTGACGTTGATCCTACTAGAAGTTCGACTCGTGCGCCATTGAGCTCTTTTGAGAACAACTCTCAAATTGGAATTTATGGAATACCGGGAGTTGATGGAGGGAAGAATGAATCATGTAATTTGCGTGATTGTAAATTTGAATCCGATTTTCAAAAATATTTGTTTAATGGTCGATATACCTATGTTTCTGGGTATGACGAATTACAATCGGAATTTCAGGCTACATATCCATCACGAGCAAATCCTGCTTTATATTTGTATGGGTATTATCCTTATACGGACAAGGCGGAATATCGTGAAATTGCCGGAGCTTCTCAGTGGGCTGTTCCATGGCAACTAGATACTGACAATATGGCTAATACAATAGACTATCTTTATACAGGTGAAAAATTCGTTCGATATTCAGAATGGGGACTCAATCCAATTACTTTGGAGTTTCAACATGCCTTTGGTAGAGTGGATTTTAAGTTCTATACGACGAGTATGGCTGTTCTTAATAAGAATTATACTGTAGAGTCTGTTACAATAACTTGTATTTCCGGTAAAAAAGGTTGGATGGCAATTGCCAATGGAAGTATGTCATTTACAACAGAGCAATTTACTTCTACATATAAAGTCGTGGATGGTTCTGTCGCATGGAATATACCAGGTGAACCGGCAGCTCGTTTTATGTTTCCTCATACTCAGACGCTGATAAAAGAAGTGACTTGTGTTATGAGAAGCGGAGCTGGAGAGGTTAAGAAATATACTATTTATGATCAATATTCCGGTTATACAATTCCGGTACGGCAAGGAGAAATAACAAATATGAATGTTAAATTCTTGCCAAAAGATGCATCCATCTCATCTGCAGTCGATGTAAATTCATGGGATAGCAATACGACTATTGATAAAGATGTAAAGTTATAATAACGACATGACACGAATCGTAAAATATCTGTTCTTCTTTATTTTGCTGCTTGGAGCTGGAGCACAAGAGATGTGCGCCCAGCAAATAGCAGTGAAAACCAATGGCTTGTCACTTTTGGCAGGAGTGCCTAACTTAGGATGTGAACTTGTAGTGGGAGAACGCTCCAGTGTTGATTTAAGTTTCTATGGAGGATACAAACCTTGGGGGACAGATATCAAGCTTATCGGAGTACAGCCGGAGTATCGATATTGGTTTAACGGACGTCCTATGGTGCGTGAATACATCGGTATATCCGCTTTAGGTGCGAGCTATGATATGCATCTGGGAAAACATATTTACGATGGAGATGCCATAGGTATTGGTATAACGATGGGATATTCAATGGTATTGGGAAAACGCTTGAACCTTGAATTTTCGGCAGGTTTCGGAGCCGTTTGTTTCTGGCATCAACAATACTATGAGAATGATAATTTTGAGGATTATCTGATAAATAATCCGGGAAAGACGAATGCGCATGGATATAAATTGTTTCCAGCCAAGTTAGCGGTTTCTATTTCTTATATTATTAGATAGTTAGAAAGTGAGATTGTAGATATGAAAGTAAATTTGATAAGGGTGAACGGAGCTATGAGAATAGCTTTTCTATTGATATGTTATTTAGCTACTTGTGTTCAGTTGAATGCGCAAGCTCCCAAATTAGTGATGGGACGTATTTTGGACAAAGAAGCATCCGAGAAGAAACGCAAACCTGTCCCGTTTGATATTTCTTCTATTGGTGACATAAAGATTTATTATTTCAATACCGTTCAAGAAGGAAAGGATATGGAAGCGGCACTGAACAAAGACAATATCAGTTTGACCCTTTCAGCCATGTACGAAGTACCCGATGCGACGGGAGCTTATCAGATTACTTTACCGGAGACCGGTTCATTGGTTATCAAAGTAAGTACGGCGCCCGCTGTATTTGAAGCAATCAGTGGTCGACGGGAGATTACTACGTATGTAGATATGGGACACATGATTAGTCAGGTAACCGTTGTGGGGCAACGTACGGAGGTTACGTCCATGCCCGAAACGCCTGATCAGTATGGAGATATGATTATTTTGAACGGAGCGAAAGTTGCAGTTCCTCCACGTATTGGAAAGGACAATGCTCGAATGATCGTACAGCCATACGTGATAAATAATAGTAAAGGAAAGAAAGTTGAAATGTATCGTCTGCCTCGTGTATACGATGGTTCGCAATATTATCTGACTCAGGACCGTCGTATGGGATATGATATAACCCGGGATTCGCTGGACGCTTTTATCATTGAAAACGAACCCCTCTCAGCGGAGAAGGCTTCCTATATGTGGAATGATACAATCAAACTATCCAATGCGCAAGATAACTTCCAAGTGCTGGCTCTTATGCAGATGGAAGATTATACGCGTCCTTATTACGAACGCTTGTTGGAGCTCTCTACCCGTAGCCCCAGACGTCCGTTACGTTTCCTCGAATATTCGCTCGACCAGTATGAACTGGACCCTAAGAAATATGAGGAAAAACCGAAAGTTGAACGCCGTACCGGTGTGGAAGACATTTCTTTGAGCTTCTTACTGGGGAAGGCGGAATTGGATCCTGAAGATCCTAATAATGAAGTACAGTTGAATAAACTGAAAGCGAAACTGTTGGAGGTGGTAAATGGCGAAAGTTCTACTTTGAAAGAGCTTCATTTGTATAGCGTTTCGTCACCGGAAGGTTCTTATGCGTCTAATATGGCTTTGTCGCAACGTCGTTTGGCGTATGCACGTTCGTTGGTGTACTCTGTTATTCCGGCTCATACGATGCAACGTTTGTATACTTATACACCTAATGATTCGCGAGTTGCTACTTGGTTGGAGGTAGCGGATTTGCTGGAGCAAGATACGCTGGCTGCGGAGGCTGCCGCTATTCGCGAAATTGTAGAGAAATACCCGAAGAACCAAGACCTGCAATTTCGGCAAGTAGCTGCTTTACCATATTATAGTACTATTATAAAAAGCCATCTTCCCAAATTGCGTTCAATGAAGTGCGAATATACCGCAGAAATTTATCGTGCCTTGACGAAGGAGGAAATATTGAATCGTTACCGGAATGATCCTGATTATCATTCGGGAAAAAAGAATTTTGCTTTGTATGAATACTGGCACTTATTCAATATGGTGAAAGATCCTAAGGAATTGGAGGAGCTGTATCGCCGTGCATATCACTATTCTCAAGAATTGACGGGTGGAAAACCGTGGGTACTGGCTGCTAATAATTTAGCGGTGGCTTACTTGAAACGCGATACGGTGGATACGGAAGTATTGAAGCCGTTAATTGATTTCTCAGTGAGAGGCTGTAATGTGGAGCGTACGTTTGACGGACGTGTGATTGGTATTGATAATGTTGAGGAGGTGGTAGCCAATCAACTTGCCATGTATTTGAAGAAGGGAGATTTCTCGGAGGCCAGTCGTCTGGCACAATTGCTGCCCGACAATGAGAAGAACAAGAAGATAAAGGCATTTGCGTTCTGCTTGGGAGGATATTATAAAGTGACCAGCGGATTGAATGATGCGGAAATAGCCCGTCGTCTGGAAACATTTGAATTGGTCAAGAATAGTTCTCCTCTCAATAATGTCGTGATGTGTCTGGCGATGAAGACACACGCATGGAATGAAAAAGCGGAGAAAGCATTGGAGGATTTACCCGCAGACGATCCGAAGACGATGTATCTGAAAGCGGTGTTATATTGTCGTAAAGGAGACTTTTATGCCATGCAGGCAGAAGAGGCGTTGACAAACTGTTTCAAGAAGGACAGCAGTTATATCTCAATAGCCGAATGGGATGGAGATATCAGTGAAGACTGTTTCAAATATGCTAAGATGGGGTATGAAGATGCAATGACTACGGGAGGAAATGAATAGCTTAAATAGATAAATAATGGTGATGAAAAGATATATATTGACGTGTATTTGTTGTGGAATATTTGCGGGCGGCGTACTTGCCCAGCAGCAAGATTCCATTGCAAAGATGCGAGATGCAGCAGCTGCTCAGGATTCCGCAATGCAACGAAGAAGCCAGGCCGATACAGCCTATCGTGTGAAGTTCAATGCAATGAAGTATTCAATGCAGAAACGTTATCAGCCTAAAGGGATGGAGTTCAACAATAAAAAGTTTCTTGATAACTTCTTCTTCGGTTTTTGGGGTGGTTACAACCGTATTATTCCACAAGGGGATATGAATCTTTCCGGCGGACCGGAAATCGGACTGTCTGCAACTAAATTCTTTTCTTCTAAAAACGGAATGCGACTCTATGGAACATGGCAAAGCGCCAGTCGCCAGAGTGATAATGAAAAATGGAGCAATTATTCGTTCGGTATAGATCATATATTCAATCTTAGTACGGCTTTTGCCGGATATAATCCTTATCGTATGTTCGAGATTTCTACGGTTGAAGGGCTGGGTGTACATCTCGCTTCTTTGGCTGGAGAGAAAAAAAGAGCGGGCGATTTCCATCTAGGTTTACAGATGAAGTTGGCCACCGGCACGCGTCTGGACGTGTTTGTAGAACCGGCAATCTCCTTTTATACCGATAATATCGATATCTCCGGAGAAAATAACTGGCACGGATATGATCTGGGATTGAATGCCCGTGTGGGGATGAATTATCGTTTAGGTACCTTCAAGCAGCGTGGAAGTACGGAAGCAGGAGAGGAGAACTTCTTGGACAATACTTTCATCAGTGCGGCTATGGGACTTCAAGCGCAAAATTCCTCATTGGCCAGGGAACAAGGACTGCTGGGCTCTACAGGACCTGTTTTTAATGTGTCCTTAGGTAAATGGTTTTTGGATCTGTTTGGTTTCCGCTTATCTGCATTCGGATCGTATGATGCGTGGAAAGAGAATCAAAAGGCAGGTATGGACAGAATGACTCTGTATGGAGGCGGGCGGGCAGAAGGGATGTTGAATCCTTTTGTGTTGTTCAAGAAAGAAGCGCGTTCTATGCGGTGGGGAGTTGTCCCGATGTTCGGTGTCGAGTTGGGGATGATGAAGAAACAGGATGAGCAGGAGGTTATTTCTAAAACATATACGGGATGGACAGGTGGAGTACAGTTTAAGTATTATCCGATAGAGAACTTGGCTTTCTTCGTAGAACCACGTATGTCCTTCGTACCTTATACCTTTACAGAGAAGACGATTTCCGGAAAAGTGAATGAGTATTCTTTTATGGATAAGCTGATGAATATTAGTGTAGGGGTCGAATTGCGTCGTCCTACTCGTCCGCAATGGCAGCAGTTAGCCAAACTTAGGGGAGATTTTACTCCTTATTATTATACTTCTTATGCTGTCGGCATGACAATGCCGCAACAGTTGAACCGGCCTACTTCACGCCGTCCGGGTTTCATTACCGGAGCTGCGGTCGGACGGCAGTTTAGTCCGCTTTCCGGATTCCGTTTAGGACTTGACTTCAACAATGCGGCTACCCGTTTGGCGGATGCTAAGGTTGACCGTTACACTTTTACGAGCCTTTCTTTGGATTATATGTTTGATATATCCAATTGGGTAATCGGTTATGATCCGGAACGTAAGTTTGGTACGGAAGTTTTTGCCGGTCCGGTCATTACCCATCGCTTTGAACCGGGAAAGACCTATTTGGGAGGAGAAGGCGGTGTACGTCCTTATTGGAGGCTAGGTGAGCAATTTGATGTTTTTGCTGAGTCTAAATTGCGACTGTATACGCAACGTTATATCAATTCGCGTGAGGGTAAGGGAACTCCTTTACAGCTCTCTTTTGCGGTGGGTACTTCGTATCGATTCAGCCCTTCTTATCGTAAGAGATTGTTAGAAAGCGGTTTTGGTGATGGAACATTCTGGGGAAATACTTTCATCAGTGGAGGGGTCGGCTTTCAGTTCCTGAGTGGCTCGGGACGTTCTATGGGGGCTTTAGCTTCGGTAGGGCCTACTATGAGTGTATCTGCCGGTAAATGGTTTCTACCTTTCTGGGGATTACGTTTCTCCGGTTTTGCAGGTATAAGTAGTTGGGGGCAGGCTGCGCGTGAAGATGGAACTCTTGCTGACAAGCGAACGATGCAAGGAGGAGTCCGGATAGAGAGTATGTTGAATCTTCTTTCTTTCTGGCAGCATGATAATGAACAACGTTGGGGAATTGTTCCGATGTTAGGTCTGGAACTAGGTAAGGTACGGAGGCAAAATGAAAATATAAAGGTTAGTGCGGCAGGTGCTGCATATGCTGGTGTGACGGCAGGGCTGCAATGTAAATATTACTTCTCCGATCATACGGCATTATTTATAGAACCTCGTTTCTCTCGTATTCCTTATTCTTACAGAGATGTCAACGTTATTGATAATTATGTGGGGCCTCGCATCTCTACGGCAGATAATGTGATGAGTGTGCAGGTCGGACTGGAATTCCGTCGTGCAGGTGGTAAGACGTTGAAAGAGCTGGCTGCTCGCAGAAGTGAATTCGAACCTTATTATTTTGCCTCATGGAATGTAGGTGGAAATATGCCTATTCATCGGGTGAAATTAGATGACGGTTCCAGTCTTGGAGTTTTAATAGGAGTGTCTGGGGGACGGCAGTTCTTCCCTTGTTCCGGTGCACGGATAGGCTTGGATTATGTTGCTTTGCCGGGAAAGAATGGATCGGATGCCCGTAAGTTGATTAGTTTATCGGCAGATTATCTCTTTGATGTGACTCATTTTATGGGAGGTTATAATCCGGACCGTAAATTTGGTGTTGAGTTGTTTGCAGGTCCTGTGTTGTCATTCGGAAAAGAGCCTAATAAAACGAATATTGGTGCGGAGGGCGGCGTACATTTTTATTATAAATTGCTTAAGGGATTCGGTGTTTTTGCCGAACCTCGTTTGCGACTATACACTAAAGATATATGGTCGGGTGGAGATTTGACTCCTGTTCATGCGTCATTCTCGGTGGGAACCTCTTACAGATTTTGATTTATGAGAGTATAACGTGTACTCAAAGTATTGCAAGCTTTTTTAGGGATATTCCTTAAATATAGAATATAAGGCAACTAATTCGTAATGAAGAAGTTGCCTTATTTATTAAATTAAATATAGTCATCGCCCAGTTGAATTTGGGCGTCATTGACATATTTGCGGATGGAATGTTCTTCGTCTTTACGGCAAATAAGTAAGACGTTTTCGGATTCCGCTATCAGGTATCCTTCCAACCCGTCAATTACAGCGAGTTTTCCTTTCGGTAATACTACCATATTGTCTTTGCTGTTATATAAAAGTGAATGACATTTTAAACTGACGTTACCTTCTTGGTCTCTGTCTGATAAATCATAAAGTGATCCCCAGGTTCCAAGATCAGACCAGCCAAAATCTCCTAATGACACATATACATTATCTGCTTTCTCCATAATGCCGAAATCGATGGACACATTAGGGCATGCTGGGAAATTTTCTTCAATAAATGCTTTTTCTCCATCAGTGGCATAAATTTCCTTTCCGGGCGCCAGTTTAGAAGTCAGCTCGGGCAATAAGGACTCACTTGCTTTGATAATGCTATTTACATTCCACATGAACAGTCCGGAATTCCAATAAAATTCTCCACTTTCTACAAATACTTTAGCTAATTCCAGTTCTGGTTTCTCGGTGAATGTTTTTACTTTGTAGAAGTTATCTCCGGCAGGCTCGGCGATTTGTATATATCCGTATCCGGTTTCCGGTCGATTAGGCTTAATTCCTAGTGTCAGTAGCTTTTCAGAGTGTGAGACAAAATCCAGTCCTTTTTCGATAGCGGCAAGAAATTCATCTTCCTTTAAAATAAGGTGGTCTGAGGGGGCCACTACTATATTGGCATTTGGATTCAGTGCCCTGATGTGATAGGAGGCCCAAGCTATACATGGAGCGGTATTTCTTCGTGCAGGTTCTAGCAGTATTTGTTTTTCGTTTACTTCGGGTAGCTGCTTTTTAACTAAGTCTGCATACATTGCATTGGTAACGATAAGAATATTTTCTGTTGGTATTACCTTTTGGAAACGATCAAACGTTTGTTGTAAGAGTGAACGACCGGTTCCGAAGAAATCTAAGAATTGTTTGGGCAATGTTTTGCGGCTAAACGGCCAGA
>OGKX01001030.1_pt1 | contig 13176 bp, 10 predicted proteins | sample 1572541 | NCBI WGS metagenome assembly OGKX01 (sample SAMEA2581982, study PRJEB24529) | metagenome | biome: Human gut stool | place: China | collected 2011
GCAAAAAGTATCAGGAACAACGGAGGTGTTCTGGAAAACGAGATAAACGTAGAGGGCGAGATGGTACAGCGCTACTGGATACAGCTGTAGAGGTTACGATCAACTTTAAAAATTACGTGCCAATTAAGCAAAACTATGCTACAATGAAACGAGCGATAATTTCATTTACAGATTCAGGTAAAATGAAATTACCAGAAATGCGGTTCTGACATAAATCAGGACATTACAGAAATGAAAATACAGGAGGACAAAGGGCTGACTATGGAAAATATCTTTTCCCAGGAAAAAGTAATCGTCATCGACTTCGGCGGTCAGTACAACCAGCTGGTTGCCCGCCGCGTGCGTGAATGCAATGTTTATTGTGAGATTTATTCTTACAAGACTGATATCGAAAAGATCAAAGAAATGAATCCAAAGGGCATTATCCTGACCGGCGGCCCGAATAGTGTGTATGAGGAAGGAGCTGCTACCTGCAGCAAAGAATTGTTTGAGCTTGGCATTCCGGTGCTGGGACTGTGCTACGGTGCGCAGCTCATGAGTCATGTATTAGGCGGTCATGTCTGCAAGGCTCCTGTTCGTGAGTATGGAAAGATTGAAGTAACTGTGGACAAATCCAGTAAACTGTTTGGCAACGTATCTGAGAAGACAATCTGCTGGATGAGCCATACAGACTTCGTTACAGAACTGCCTGAAGGCTTCCGTATTATCGGTAAAACAGCAACATGTCCCGCAGCAGCTATCGAATGCCCTGAAAAAGGCTTCTATGGTGTACAGTTCCACCCTGAAGTAAACCATACACCCAAGGGTACCAACATGATCCATAACTTCCTGTATGAAGTTTGCGGATGCAGCGGCGACTGGACAATGACAAACTATATCGAAGACCAGATTCAGAAAATCAGAGAACAGGTTGGCGACGGCAAAGCACTGTGTGCACTGTCTGGCGGCGTTGACTCCAGTGTAGTAGCTGCTCTGGTTTCCAAAGCAATTGGCAAACAGCTGACATGCGTATTTGTTGACCATGGTCTGATGCGTAAAAATGAAGGGGACGAAGTTGAAGCAGCATTTGCGAACATGTTCGATTCTCATTTCGTAAGAGCAAATGCGCAGGAACGTTTCCTGAGCAAGCTGAAAGGCGTTACAGATCCCGAAACAAAGAGAAAAACCATTGGTGAAGAATTCATCCGTGTGTTTGAAGATGAAGCCAAGAAGATTGGTAAGGTAGATTTCCTGGTACAGGGTACAATTTATCCTGACGTAATCGAAAGCGGTCTGGGTGATTCTGCTGTCATCAAATCTCACCATAACGTAGGCGGTCTGCCTTCCGTTGTAGATTTTGAAGAACTGATCGAACCCCTGCGCCTGCTGTTCAAAGACGAAGTACGTCAGATGGGTCTGGAACTGGGTCTGCCTGAACATCTGGTATGGCGTCAGCCTTTCCCTGGCCCCGGTCTGGGTATCCGTGTTATCGGCGAAGTAACAGAAGATAAACTGGAAATCCTGAGAGAAGCAGATGCAATCTTCCGTGAAGAAATCGCAAAAGCAGGTCTGGACAGAAGCATCAACCAGTACTTTGCGGTAATTACCGATGTGCGCTCTGTTGGTGTTATGGGTGACTTCAGAACATATGACTATACTATCGCTCTGCGTGGTGTAACAACAACTGACTTTATGACAGCTGACTGGGCAAGAATCCCTTATGATGTATTGGATCGTATCTCTGTCAGAATCGTAAATGAAGTAAAACATGTAAATCGTATTGTGTACGATATCACTTCCAAACCACCCGCAACTATCGAGTGGGAATAATATTATAAAGCTATTGAGTCCCGAAAACTCTTGGAATACAGGAGTTTTCGGGATTTTTATTTATATAAGGAATTTTTATTTTCGTTCCTTTCTGTGTATGATAGAATAAAAAGAAATACAATGGTAATACAACTTCCAAATTAAGCGTGCATGAAATTGAAATATATGTACATCAAAGGGGGAGAGATGATGGCTCTGATTGGCATTGATTTAGGCACTACGAACAGTCTTGCCTGTGTATATCAAAAAGGTGAAATGATTTTAATCCCAAATCAGCTGAAGAAATACCAGACACCAAGTGTTGTAAGTTTTACAGAGAGAGGATTGGTTGTTGGGGAAGCCGCAAAAGGCAACTTGATTTTATCCCCGGAAAATACAGCGTCATCTTTTAAAACATTTATGGGTACGAACAAGGTATATAGTCTGGGAAAGCAAGACTTTTTGCCGGAAGAGCTTTCTGCATTTGTCATAAAACAGATCGTTTCCGATGCGGAAACTTTTCTGAATGAACCAGTAACAGAAGCAATTATTAGTGTGCCAGCGTATTTCAATGACTCCCAAAGATGTGCCACAAAGCTTGCCGCAGAAATGGCAGGCGTTCATGTAGAAAGACTGATCAATGAGCCTTCTGCTGCCGCTCTTTATTATCAAATGACGTATGGAAAGAAAGATGGCTGTATTATAGTCATTGATTTTAGTGGGGGAACTTTGGACGTAAGCATTGTAGAATGTTTTGAAAATATTGTAGAGATTATCGGCATAGCTGGCGATAATCATTTGGGCGGAAATGATGTTGACAATGAAATCGCCATGTTTTTTTGCAGGCAGAATAACATCTCTCTTGATAATTTGAGTGATGAAGAAAAAGCGATACTATATAAACAAGCTGAGAATGCCAAAATAACATTATCATCAAATGACATTGCGACAATGGTATTGTTTGCGCAAAACAAAGAGTATCGTTTGATACTGACCAATCAGCTGATGGCGGAAATATGTGATGATTTATTGAAGAGAATCAAAAAAATTATCAATCAGGCTGTAAAAAATTGTTCCCGCAGGCCGGTTGTTGACGATGTTGTGCTGGTTGGAGGATCGGCACAACTAAAAGTTTTACAGAATTATCTTTCTGATTTGTTTGGTAGACAAGTTCATGTTTCTCACAATCCAGAAAAAGCCATTGCGCTTGGGATAGGCGTTTATGCGGGCATCAAACTTCGTGATAAGGAGATGCAGGATATCGTAATGACAGATGTATGTCCCTTTTCGCTGGGTGTTGGCGCACGTCATAGCACACAGGATCAGACCGTTTATATGGAAACAATGATATCCAGAAGCAGCATGCTGCCATGTGCTAAAGAAAAGATGTTTTATACACTTTATGATGGGCAGACGGCTTTGAATTTTAAAATATATCAGGGAGAACAGTATTACGTTGAAAACAATTTGGAATTGGGTGAGATCACAGTGAGTGTAATTCCTGATAAAGCCGGGAACCAATGGGCAAAAGTAACATTTATGTACGATATCAATGGGATTTTGTACGTTTCTGTTCAAAGCTGTACTGGTGAAATCAAAGAAAAGGAGATCGTAAATGAAAAACTCCATTTAAGCCAGGAAGAACTGGAAAAAAGCAAAGAGAAACTGACGAACATGATCCAAAGTCAATTAAATCTGGATGAAAATGAATTAATACAAAGATTTGTGTATCTCTATCAGTTTGCGTCTCCCATGGAAAAGCAGCAGATTGGATTTGCTGTTTCTAATTTAGAAAACGCTTATGTTTCAGGAAGCTCTATTGTACGCAAAAAAACATATGAAAATATGAAAGGTCTGTTGAAAGAATTAGAGTACCATATATTTCAGGAAATCAATTTCAAGGATATGTTATATCAAGATCATGAATTTTGGGATGAGGAGGAGTGATCAATGCCTGACATTTGGAAAATGTTAGAAATAGAACCCACAAAAGATGTGGCTATCATCAAACGGGCCTATGCTGCATTGGCAAAAAAATATCATCCAGAACAGTATCCCGAAGAATTTTTGAATCTAAGAAATGCTTATGAGGCAGCTATGGATTATGCTTCCAACGGAAATGGCGCATTCTTTGTTGGAAGTGAATTGCAAAATGAAATCAGCTTTCCTCAAAAAACGGAAAGAATGAATGCAGAAGAAATCAATGAAAACGAGCGAGAAGAACAAGAAATATCTGAAAGCGGCTACTGGGATTTATCCAAATTAAATGAACAAAGCGAGGCAGACTGCACAGAGGCATTTGCACAGTTTTTAGATTTATATAAAAGTGAAAAAAGAAATGATGCCAAACAATGGCATATCTATTTTACATCTGCATCGTTTTTAGAAGTATGGAGAGAAGAATCCTTCACGAAAATGTTGTGGAATGTTGTTCTTGAAAATATGGAAAATTATCCTATCAACAAAACATTTGCCAAATGTCTGAATGTCGCTTATGGATGTTTTGTTTATGCACCACATTCTTTTACGGAAGTGCAGTATCAGCAACATTTTTTGTTTGATGGTTTTTCGTACATTGAAAAGATACTGGAATTAGGTGGAAACATGGGAAAAATGGTACAAAATGACCTTTCCATGTTCATCAGTTTCTGCGAATATCGTGTGTTGGAGTCTTTTGCCGAAGGAAACTAGTGGAGTGATACCATTAAAATACAAGCAGAATATATTTTGCAGAGATATATCATGTCTTATATCAGAGAACGCTGCTCACAAAAATCATACAGTGATGTAGAGCGCTGTTATTTAGGTATCAGACTGATTACAAATTTTATTAGAAAATATGAATTGCCTGTGGATATATATCAGTATATCTGGAAGATATATTCTTTGGAAAGCGCCGTAAACGGCAGAAGTAAAATATATTATGGTGACATCCGTGAAATCATCGCTGAAAAGAATCGAAGCACGGATATGGCACCAATGGAAAACCATAAGGGAATTTTCGATTTATATTATGTATATCAAGATCAGCTGGCAAAGAATGAACTGGACTTAAATGTAATAGAAGAGATTTTTTCACGTCCAGAAACCGAAAAAATGCTGGCAGACAGACATTTCGTATACGATACACTGTTCTATTGGATTGCAATGCCACAGCACTTGGTTTTTTTGAAAAAATTACATGATTTTTATATTCATCATGGAAATGTTTTCAGATTAAAAGAGATTCTTGCGAGGATTGAAAAACGGGAAAAAGAAGTATATGCCGAAAATGCTTTGAAGGAAGATGAAGCGGATCAGAACTATTCACTGTGTACCATAAACCACAGACCTTTTTTACGCTATTGGCTGAATATAGGTTTTTACAGAGCGATCAATTTTTCGAATGTATTGAAGAAAAACCTGATTTTTTCTGAGGAATGGGCGAAATGTTTTGCGGATCAAAAATATCGGCTGTTATTACTGAAGTATAAAAACAAAGATATTCAAATAAAACTTCATAGAAGATATGCGGAATATGTTCATGGAGGCGAAACTGTTTATAAACCTTTCATACAATGGTACGCATTGGAAAACATAGAGGACGATACACTGTTTTTCCTGCTTTTGCCGGCTGTCATTCCTTTTGTGGACGATGAAAAGACTTATGATATGGTTTTGGCGTGTATCAAAAAACATTTGCAAAATGCAACGTTGACAGAAGAAAACATCACCCAGCTATCAGAAGGAATCATAAAGATGCTTTTCTGCGGCAGATTTTTGGGTGAAGAAATAGACGATGAAGAAGCTGTCAATGAGTGCGACTGCAATGCTTCTGAGATATACAGAGAAAGTGAAACGAATTTATATGTATGCAGATGGTCGAAATACAGCCATGCGCTTTGTTTTTATGAGCAAAAACTGTATGACAGAGATCTCATGCCAAACGGAATATACGAAAATATTTTGACAGAAACAGAGGCTGTGTCTTTAGCAAGGGAACTGCTTACTGCGCAATGTGCAAAAACAGTTGCTGATATTTCCTATTTAAGAATTATGCCTGAATATATGAGTATACAGCCCTATGGAGCAAAGGCAGAAATTTGTACGGGTGACAAAATTACGGAAGATGCCATTTTGGATGCTTTGGACAGATTTTCCAAAAGCGAAATAAAGCGTATGGAATTGAAATGGCTTCAGGAAGAAGTTGTTTTGATCAATTCAGATGATAAATGCGCATGTTTTTGGTTCCATGACAAAAAGTATACGACCTGCAAACTTCTATATGATGAGGAAGTATATTGTACCGTTGATTCAAAGTATGTGACCTATTCTCCATTTTTGCTTGGAAAGCTGGCAGATTATGAAATATTCCGCAGTCCCAGGCTCCTTGTCATGAAACTATGTCCTTTGCTTTTCCAGTTTGGAGAAGGAAATTTGATTGAAACGCGCGTGAACGGAATTTATGTATGGTCTCAAAACGTTTATCTGTATGGGAAATATGATGCGTATCTGGTTGATAAAATGAAATTCGGAGGCTATCCTCCCGAAAAAATCATTACGGATTTTAATAAGAGACGAAAATTTATCATTCCAAAATTTCCCGCTTTCATGGAAGCGGCAAGAGAAAATGGGGAAAAACAGAAAATTGTTCTCAAACCAACAACAAAGGATCAGCTGCAAATGACATTGCAGATGTATTTGCAGGGCAGCGTAAAATATCTGCACTTATGTTGGGATATGAAAGCAGACGACAACATATATCAAACGCATCTGTTTTTGCTTCAGGAAAATAGAAAGTATGCGTTGTATTACTTGAATGATCAGAGGATGGCAGCTTCCTCTTTGATTGGCAGTCTGGATGAATACTTAAAACCAGAAGGACAATCGCCAATCCTGGAGTTATGTGGTGTTCCCATGCACTTATATAGCGTCCATCATGATATTATCCGAATTCGATTCTTTTTGTCTCTCCTTTTGGATAGCATTGAAAATCCCGAACAGATTTTGAATAAAGTGGGAAAATTTGTAGATGGTACGAGGATTTATAAGCAGTTTATGACTTATGATGAACTTTACCATAAATTAATGGGAATTGGTTGAATAGTTGGGGTGAGTATAAGCGAATTTTTAGCAAGAGGAAGAGACAAAGAAGGAATTTCAAATGAATTTTGACTGAAAGGATGATATATCATGGAACAGACGATACAGGAGGCGCAGCTTGAGAAAATGCGCTTAAAAGCAAAAAAGCTTGAGAAAGTTGTTATCGTTTTATCTGTCGTCATGCTGCTTGTTTATATAGTTGTGGGGTGTATGCTTGCATTCCAGGAGAATGGAATAGCTACCCTGTCTGGTGTAAAAGCCGTAATTTTTGTTGTAGAGATTATTCTTGTAGTAGCTGTTGTGGCACTGGGAACGGGCTTGCTCTTATGGATGATTATTGTAAAACATGCTTATGATAAGTTTAATTTAGGTTTTAAATCAAAGTATGTACTGCAAGTTATCAATGCCGTAGAAGGTTTTGAAAAACTCCAATATGTGCCAAAAGGTGGCTTTACATGGGATGATGTCAGAAATGCGGCAGCCGTAAACTGTGGTGATAAAAGATATTACGATAGTGAAGATTTGCTTATGGGAGAATATGAAAACATCAGATTTCAGATAAGCGACGTGTGTACACGTAAAATGGTTCGTATGAGTAAAAAGAATCGTGTTGAAGAAATATTCAGCGGACAGATGATTTGTTTGGATCAATTTGACGACAAAAAGAAAAGCAATGGACATGTTCAGATTTTTGAGAAAAAGTTTATGTCCAATATGATTGGCTGGAAGGCTGAAAATGAAATTCATACGGAAAATGAAGTGTTTAACAGCCGTTTCAGCGTATTTGCACATGATGAGCATAACGCGTATTACATCTTGACGCCGCAGCGCATGGAAAAAATCATGCATTTTGCAGACGTCATGAATGGGCAGGTATCCTTTGTATTTCGGGATGAAAAGTTATTTGTGGCAGTCAGACGAGACAGTATGTTTGATGCAAGTATGGATGAACCTGTTTCAAAGCAAACAAAGAATATCCTACAAGATGCGGAATTTATCCAAATGGCAAAGGAAATTCTCATTGCTTCGTAATCGTAGTTTTCTGAAACAGGAGCAGAGAGAAAATTAAAAAGGGAGCGGGGTCTCTGAAATCTTTTTTGGTGGCATTAATGCCTGCACTGATACCAATTGTGCTGTCGTTGGTTTTTATTCTGGTTCTTCGTGCTGTTTGTATTCGCGTCCAAAGACCAAGGGAACAAAGAGGTGATACATACACACCATTATCACCAACACTGCAATGGGTGAATACAGCCGGTTCTATACTGCTGGCGACTAACCAAGACAATTTCCGTTACATGGCAGGTATTTACTATCCCGGAAATGAAAATAAACCGGAACTTGTTGATTCCATAAAAAGATCTCTTTGGGATTACTGGGGCATACAGGGACACGAAAGCGCTATGGATGCAATGACGCGTCTGGTTCGTTCCGGCATGCGGGTATGGTATGGAGAAGAAATGGGAAAGTTGGAAAATATATATCGTGGTTATTCAGAAGAAGAACTGATTAAGGTTGCCAAGCAGGAAAATCCAAAAGCCGATGAGGACAGTTTTCTTCCCAAAATGATGATGGCTTACAGAAGATATGGTGAAAATGCACTCCTTGGCTGGGATATGGGGCGTGCCGCTTATATCATACAGTGGTGTTACTTTGTGGGCTATGTTTCCATGGAAGAAGTTCTGGAGATTGGTGTAGAAGCTGGAAAAAAGGCACAGCAATATTTTCAGAATTGGGAAGAAATGATGGAAAGTTATCTTTTGGGTGGGCAATATTGGCAAAGAGAAGATGCTTCCAATTCTGATTCTATGACAGCAAAGCGCTGGAAGATATATGAGGCCCTTTGGAAAGGGCAAAAGCCGTACAAAATGATTCCATACACAACTATTCCCTTTCGCCTCTATCTAAAGAGATCATTACAGACAAGTATGGCATTATGCCGGCGTATCAGCAGCATTACAAAACAGAAAATAGTTAAAACGGGCAGGTGAAAAATCATGGCGATGATCGAACAAAACATCAGTGGTGTCAAGCTGGAAAAGCTGCGTCAAAAAGCGGTGAAGAAAACGAAGTTTTTGAAAAAAATGCCGAAAGTGGTTTTTGTTGTTTGTTTGCTTCTTGCTATGTTAAAGCCAAGAAATATCGGACTCTTTTTGATCCTGACCAGTGGTGAGGGGCTGGACTTAGGAACCATTGGGATTGGCATACTGATGATTATAGGCGAGATTTTGTTGGCGTTTTGTATAGCGGCAGCGGCGATGGGGATTTATCTTTTGCTGTCATGGAAGAAAACATATAATGAATTTAATGATAATTATAAAAACAAGTACGCCTTACTGAAAATAAGAGAAGTTCCTGGGTTTTCCAATTTGAAATATGCCGCAAAACAGGGGATTTCATTTGATGAACTGGCAAAAGTGGGTCTTTTGCCGGGACGGGAAAAATCATTTTATGAATCTGGAGATTATTTTGAAGGTACATATGAGACAATCCGTTTTCGAGCCAGCACTGTGGAAACACATGAATCTGATAATTCCGCTTTAACGGTATTTGATGGACAGGTGATTGTTTTTTCCACATTTCACGCGTTTAAAACAAGTGAAACGGCTATACAGATTTTCCCCAAGAAACAAAGTGGGAAGATGAAAGGATTGACCCTTCGGGAAAAAGTAGAAACAGAGAATGAAGCATTCAACAGCATGTTTTCTGTATATGCTAAAAATGGTCATAACGCGTTTTATATTCTGGCACCGCAAGTCATAGAGGATATTCTGGAATTCGCGAAGATCATCCAAAATCATGTCTATATTGTATTTTCTGACCAATCTATGTATTTGGGATGCGAGCAAATGCACAATCCCTTTAATGCCATTGTAGATATCCCCATAGAAGAACAAAGCAAAAATATTGTTATGACAACAGAAGTTATACGAAAAGCAAAAGAGATGCTGATTCATATAGAGAATCCATCAGGAAAGGAATGATTTTATGGCAGCACACACACTTTTTTGTGACTTTGCATCATTGAACAGAAAAGATGCCGGAGATTGGGTGTCTAATTGCAGCAAGTTGGCAGATGAGGCATTTAAAAACAGCAGCAATCAAACACGGCTTTTGGGTAATCTTCTTGTGTTGGAGCAATATATGCATACATTGGAGCAGGGTCTTCAGGAAAATGGAGAAGAACCGCTTCCTATTACATACTAATCCATACAGATGCTTTGGGACTATTTAGATGGAAAAATGAAACCTTCTGATTTTGCAGACTTTGCGAATTCTCTTTATGCCTGCGTACTTGAGTTTATGGTTGGCGAGGGATTAACAGAGGAGCAGTCTGCATTCTACGAAAATCATTTTCCAGAAGGCAATGATAATTTGGTGCAGTGGGAAATTTTATGCTGGGCTTCCTTTTTGATGTTGGAGCTGCTGTCCATTTATGGAGAACGCCTTGACTTTGATGAGTTCGAAAGCTGTGACGCTGTTGATTTCGTAGAAATTGATGAGATGCTGAATGGACTGAATGATGCTTGTATAGATTTTGCAGGGGTAGAATGTCCTTCTTCTTATGCGAAAGATGTTTTGGAAGCCATAGAAGAGGTATATGAAACATTACTGTTTCAATCCATTGTGCTTCAAATTCAAAAAGCTTTAAAAGATGCACTTGATGCATTACCAGAGGATTATGCAAAGCTGAGAAAGGAATATCGTCATTCTGCGATCCTTCCACAGGAGTTTGCGTCAGATTTCATGGAATACTAAATAAAAACAAGGGCCTAATTGATGTATCGCCATCAGATGGTCTTTTTTCTTTTGTTTTTTGATGGGTGCAATGATTAGAAAGTTCATGCTGTAAAATTACTATACAGCATGAAAATTTTGTGCTATACTTTCTTCTGCATTTATATAATCGGCAGTTTGAAATTTATGTTTCATCTGTCGGACTGGTTCGTGAACTTCCCAGTATAAAAAACCAAGTATCTCAATCTCGCATTCGGGTATTCCCGTTGCTGCGGGAACCGATGCGAAAAAAGAATCGGAAAGGAGATTCGAGAATGAATGCAAAAAAAGTAATTATTGATTGTGATCCCGGCATTGATGATGTGCTGGCGCTGCTGTTGGCGCTGCGGTCGCCGGAACTGGATGTGTTGGGAATCACGGTGGTGTGTGGAAATGTTCCGACAACACAGGGGGCAGAGAACGCCTTGAAAGTCCTTGCGCTATTGGAGCGGCTGGATGTGCCTGTGTATCTGGGGGAAACAAAGCCCCTTGTGCGGCCCTATGTGGACGCCACAGATACCCATGGTGCAGATGGACTAGGCGAAAGTTTTCTGCCGAATGTTACCCAGGTGCGACCCCAAGAAGGTGCCATCGAATTTCTGGCACAGACGCTGTCTGAACAGAAAGGTGTATCTATCATTGCCTTGGGCCCTCTCACAAATATTGCACGATTGACCCAGGATTATCCTGCGTGCCTTGAGGGGTTGGGAGAATTGGTGACGATGGGAGGCAGCTACAAAAGCCATGGCAACTGTTCACCAGTAGCAGAATACAATTACTGGTGTGATCCTGATGCGGCAAAAGTGGTATATGAAGCTTTTGAAAGCTATCCGACTTTGCGTCAGAAACAGATCCATATGATTGGCTTGGATGTTACCAGAGAAATTGTATTAACCCCTAATCTGGTGGAATATATGACCTGTTTGTCCGAAGAAATGGGGAACTTTATTCGCAATATCACACGTTTTTATTTTGACTTTCATTGGAAACAGGAAGGCGTCATTGGCTGTGTCATCAATGATCCACTTGCAGTTGCTTATTGTATTGACCATAGCCTGTGCAAGGGATTTTCGGCTTATACCACAGTGGAAACAGCCGGAATATCTTTGGGACAGACAGTGGTAGACGCCCATGATTTCTGGAAAAAAGAAAAAAACAGCCATATTTTAACAGAAACAGACCCTTATCGTTTCATGACCTTTTTCATTACCCATATATTTGGTGCAGATGCGTCAGATGTACGCTATGTGCTGCGTCAGATTATGGTGGAAGATGCTGGCAAACGTGTTTGGATGCCAAAAGATGAAGAAGATTATGTGGAAATGCTGAAAGGGGATGTTGTAAAATGAGAAAAATTACAGTTATGCAGATTTGTTTTTTGGGAATTGCCACAGCTTTGAATGTGGTGGGAGCGAATTTAGCACTGCTGCTTCGGCTTCCGATCTATCTGGATTCCTTAGGAACAGTGTTATCAGCAGTTATGCTGGGGCCTGTCTATGGTATGGTTCCTGGTATTCTAAGCGGCATCATCAGTGGATGCACCAGTGATGTTTACTCATTTTATTACATTCCTGTGCAAATGGTTGTAGGCGTTATGGCTGGTGTTTTCTTTCAGAAAATCAGACCGGATAGCAGACAATTCTGGAAAGTACTGCTGACGGCTCTTTGCATTTCTTTACCTGGTACCATTGTCAGCTCAGCGATTACAGCAGCTGTTTTTGGCGGCATTACATCATCAGGTTCCAGTCTGCTGGTGCAGCTTTTGCATGCAGGCGGCCTTGGAATGACAGCCAGCGTTTGCGTTGTGCAGGCAATCACTGATTATTTGGATCGTATTGTCATTCTGTTCAGCACTGTGGTGCTTTACGGCATGCTGCCCGCTTCTCTGAAACAAAAGGTACAGAAAGGAAATTTCCATGGAACGATATAATGAAATCACAAACAAAAATCAGCGGGAAATCGTATTGCTTCAGGGACGTCCCTGTGCCTGGGGGAAATGCATTTTCTGTGACTATATAGCGGATAATTCAAAAGATGAAGATTCTATGGTGCGCTTGAACCATGAAGTGCTTTCCCGTGTAACAGGAAAATACGGCGTACTGGAAGTCATCAATTCTGGAAGCTGTTTTGAACTCCCCAAAGAAACATTAGAAGAAATCCGTAATTTAATTCATGAAAAGAAGATTCAGAAATTATTCTTCGAAGCCCATTGGATGTATCGGTATCAACTCCAACGCATGCGTGAATACATGGGGATTCCCATTGTTTTCAAAATCGGTGTGGAGACATTTGATTGGGATTTTCGAGAAAATTATCTGAATAAGCACGCTGATTTTGCATCACCGGAAGAAGTCAGGGCATATTTTGAATCTCCTTGTCTGATGGTAGGCGTTAAAGGGCAGACAAAAGAAATGATTGCCAGAGATATTGAGCTTTTGAAAAAGCATTTTCCACTTGGAACTGTCAACGTATTCACGAATAACAGCACATCTGTGAAACGGGATGAGGAGTTGGTTTCATGGTTTATGGAAA
>OGKX01001031.1_pt1 | contig 13163 bp, 19 predicted proteins | sample 1572541 | NCBI WGS metagenome assembly OGKX01 (sample SAMEA2581982, study PRJEB24529) | metagenome | biome: Human gut stool | place: China | collected 2011
AAGAAGTTCGTACAACCTGTACGGTCTGTACTTGTACGCACCTGTACGGCGAATTTAAGTAAATTAAAACGCGCTATCGTTTATATTTCAAATTTCCGTACGCCGTACGAACCGTACAGGTTATTTGAAGTCCGTACGCAATTTTTCAGATGCGTACGGAGCGATCAAGTTCGCATTGTGCGAATTTGATCGCAGCTCTCCCGCAGGAGACGTTTTCCCTCGTTCCCCCTCGGAGAGCCCACTACACTTTGCAGACCGCAGGGCTGAAAGTGTCATAGTGGGTTATTACACTTCCGCAGAAGTGCATCTCCGTCCCCCCGTCACCTTCCTCTGATCCCTGAAAGGAGGGATGCCCTCTGGCAAGAAACGATGGCATCGACCGCACAAGTGTCCGGAATCTCGCCGTTTCGGACAAGGCTGTTGGCAATACCCAGCAGCACAACGAACGCGAAAAAGACAGCTATCGGAATCCCGACATTCTCCCTCACCGCGCCGAATGGAACGTCCATTTCAAGAAGCCAACCGCCAACTACACCGACCTGTTCGCCCAGATGGAAGCCAGCGGCACCATTTCCACCCGTGGTCTGAAGCCGGATGCCACCCACTACTGCGAGCTCATCTTTGATGTCAACTCAGCCTACTTTGACAACCACGGCGGCTACGAGTTCGCCAAGCAGTTCTATGAGGATGCCTACAAAGCTGCTGTGCAAATCGTGGGCGGTGAGCAGTATATTCTCTCGGCAGTCATGCACGCGGATGAGATCAACCGCGCCATGACCGAAGCACTAGGCCGCGAAGTTTACCACTACCACCTCCATGTGGTCTATGTTCCTGTGGTAGAAAAGCAGATCCTCTGGTCGAAACGCTGCAAGGACAAGGCACTGGTGGGCACCGTCAAGGAGACCGTCATGCAGGTCAGTCGGAGCAAGAAGTGGGCATCCAAGCCCCTGCTGGACGATGCCGGAAAGCCCGTGCTGCAAAAGAACGGCAAGCCAGTCCTGAAGAAGTCGTACAGCGTCCTGCAAGACGATTTCTTCAACTATATGCGTACTGCCGGGTACACCGATGTGGAGCGCGGCGAGCGTGGCAGCACCGAAGAACACCTGACTGTCACTCAGTTCAAAGTCCAGCGGGAGCAGGAACGTCTGGACAGCCTGACCGCCCAAGCCGACCAAAAGGCGCAGTCGCTTACTAAAACCTGTCAGACCCTCTCCAAAAAGGAGAAGGAACTTGCCGCTGTGCAGAAAAAGACCACACTCACAAAAGAAGCCCTCATTCATGTGCGCGATCTGGATTATATCGGTAAGCGAACCTTCCTCGGCAACTATTCGCTGACCGAAGAAGAATTTTCCATGCTGAAAAAACAGGCCGACCATGGCTATATGATGGACGTGGAGAACCGCCGCCTGAAAGAAGAACTTTCCACCGCCAAGAAGGAAGCTGCTCATTGGGGCCAAAAGTATCATGAACTCTGGTATGAAGTGAAGCCATATCTGGATGCGCTCCACCGTGCGCCTGAACTGGTGCGCAGCTTTCTGGAAAAGATTCTTGCCCCCAAGCAGGAGCGCACCATGAATGTGCCGCAGCGAAACCGCAAGCGTGGGCAGGATATGGAACTTTGATTTTCGGAGGATACCATTTGAACAAAAAGAAGAAGTCGAACAAATCCGGCTACCCGGATGAAGCAATCAAGGCGCTGGCACGTTGCTTTTATCCCTCCATGGTTGAGTTTTTCAACAGCGAGGAAGGCCAGCGTGAATACGAGGAATGGCTGAAAGAGCAGGAAACTCTACAAGCCTTGCCTGTTGCAGCATAAAAACAGCAGGACGCTCCCAGTAAAGGGAACGCCCTGCATTACATAATATTACATCTTCTCAAAACGAATTTTGGGATTTTGTGCTATCAAATATTTACAAAATGTATCCTGTCCTAAAATTTTTAAAAGGTTTTTCTCCAAAGAAAAGCGGCTATTTTCGTCAAAATAGTAAACCACTATGTTGGCATTTTCGGTTTCAAAAAATGGCAGCAAAATGTCTTTATCCGTTGGATCTAACGAATGCCCATAAATATATACGTTGAATTCCTCATCAGCCTGGCTTGAAGGAGCCCAACTGTACTCAACTCGAATTTCTTTGAACCAATTCAAAAAGTTCAAATCAGTACAATACTTATAACGCTGATAAAATTTGAATGTTTTCAAAAAATACTCATTCAAATCTGCATTGTAAAAATCACTTCCAACCCCCATGACGATGGGGGCATTTGAATCTTCGTCTAGCCTACCATGAACATAGCAAATGTTTTTTTGAGAAAGGGCAGATGCAGAACTGTACAATTTCAAAAAAGTCGGGGTATAGTTGAACGATAAGAAGTGATCAATTTTGATTTCATCTATCAAAGATATTGGCGACTTTTTAGGAAGCTCAACAGTGTTCACCCACACTATGTATTTTTTGAACAAGCTGATAAAATCGAAAATTTGTTGGATGATTGTGTCTTCTATGTGGTTAAATTCATTTTCAGCCCAAGGACCCTTTCCATTGGAATCAAGAGTCATCTGTAAAAAAGAACTTTTCGCTTTCACAACACGGCTATCCCAAAAAAGAAGTTCGTTGTATAAGCCATCATCGGCTTTTTTAGACTGTCGGCTAAGATGTTTCTCGAAATCACTTGTGTCATCAACAATCAGCCTTAGTTCGTTTTCAAAATCCACCCAACCATCTTCGCAGCGATGCTCAATATACCTGAATAAGGTGGACTTTTTCACTCTGATGAAAAGTTGATACGACTCCTCATCTATCTCATATCGTTCTCCAAGATACTGCTTGAAATCGAGTTCTTCAGAAATCTGATGAACGTAATCGGAGTATCTTGTTGGCAATCCATGTGCTAAATCAAATCCGTTGCCTACAATTAAAATATTCATTTAATCCCTCTGTGTGACTCTTTATCTTGTTTTTATTATAAAACAGCTTTCTGAAAAAATCAAACTCACATCGCTTTCTTGGACGTTCGTGTAGGAAGGAGTTGGTGCAGCGGTGATTCGATAGGTCTTGCCTGTTGCCGCATAAAAACAGCAGGACGCTCCCGGTAAAGAGGGAACGCCCTGCCTTATATAGATGTGTCTCACCGAGGTGTGTCCAGTTGGGCACACCTCTTATTTTTTTGCCCTTAATCTTCTAACCCATGGCTTCCGGTCACATTCTTTAAGTACTCCTCCGGGTCACCGTTCAGAATCAAATCCGCATATCCCAGCGGGTCATTGTAGATAAGGTAGTCCAATTCCGTCTGCTGTGCCATAGTCACATTCAGTGCATCCTCAACCCCGGTGCAGTCAATGGAAATTTTTCTCCCATCTTGGAGAGTCAACTCCACGCACTCGGTATCCATGTTGAACGAACAGGCTCTTGCATCGTACTTCATCATCGTGTCCTCCAAACGCTTATTGTGTGGTTACGGTCTATGACAAGGTATCGGAGTTTTGCGCCGTCCACGGGAGCCTTCATTCTCAAACCCGAAGAAAACGAAAAATCCGAACCCTTCTCCAATCGGAAACAGGTTCGGATTTTTCTTGTTTGGTGGGCGCGGGTGGATTCGAACAACTATTCTTTCGGCCTGTCCATTCCTGCCGTGTCAGAAAATGCAGCATTCAAGCCACTTTTCGGGCACGGCACGGAATGCGCGGTGCACCGCCGGAATGGCTCGAACATTAAAAGTGGGTTGCAAAGTGGGTTATTTTTCGGGACCCGGCGCGTACTCGGACAGCACGCCGTAGACGGCCTGCGCGGTGGCGTCATCGCGGCCGGTGACGGCGTGGGAGTACCAGCCGTAGGTGTCCATGCTCTTGCTGTGGCCCACGATGCGGCGCAGCTGTGCGGGCGGCACGGCGTCCTCGATCATGCTCACAAAGGTGTGCCGCAGCTCGTACAGGCTGACCGGCGGGTCGATGCCGTTGCAGCGCTGGTAGACCCTCCAGTAATTGTACAGGCTCTGCTGGTTGGACAGCAGAAAAAGCGGGTCATCGTCCCGCAAGGGGCGCTCCTCTTCCTGCGTGCGCTGCTGCAGCTGGGCGCGGATTTCGGCCACAGCTAGAGGGTGCAGCACCACCGTTCGGATGGCGTTCTCGTTCTTGCCGCTGGTCTCTTCGTTCTGGCGGTTGATGGCCCGCCCGATGTGCACCCGGTCACCATCCAGATCGCCCACACGCAGGCCCAGCAGCTCACCAGGGCGCAAGCCGGTCATGACCGCGATGCGGTAGGCGTGCACGTTCTCGTCCTGCTCCACTTTTCCACGCACCACACGGGTGTCTGTGGATAAGAGCACCCGCAGACTGTCCGGCTGCAGGATTTTCCGGCCCTTCAGGCGGGCACCCTTCGGCACGGTCAGATCCTCGTCCTCCGGGCGCAGGGAGGTGTATTTATGCTGGCGCGCCCACTTGACAAAGGCCACCTCCACGCCACGGATGCCCTGCAGCGTTTTGCGGGACAGGTTGCCCCGGCTCTTGCGCTTGCTGTCCGGATTCAGACAGCCTTCCTTATAGGAGCGGTTCAGCACGTCCTGCAGCATGCCGGTGGTCAGGTCGCCGATGCGCCGCGCACCGATCACCGGCAGGATGTAGTTGCGCCCGAACTTCTCCACCTGCTCGATGTTGCTGGTGCCACCCGTGGCTTTGACCGAAATCATGTACTCGGCCCACACGTCTGCGCAGCGTTTTGTGGTGCTGCTGATGCCCTCGTCCAGCCAGACGTCCGCCTTGCGGTTCGCTTCGCGCTGGCCTGTCCGGCCGGGCTTAGTGCTGGTAAAGGTGCGGCGCACGCCGTCCTTCTGCACCTTGATCTGCCAGCGGTTCTGGTTCGGCAGCCACACCGCCGTATTGGTTCGCAATCCCATAAAAATACACCTCCATGGGTACACTTTGACAAGCCTGCCCGGAGGTGGTACAATACAACTGCTGGATTGGATTGTTCCTCGTGAGCAAGCCATTCTTTCGCGCCCTGCCGGTTGCCGCCGGTGGGGCGTTTTTTATTCAAAAATCAGGATGCCTTCCGGCCTTCGCTCTTGCCGGAAGAGATATAGTGCTCATAGTATTTCTGGTTATCTTCGCCAAAAGCGGCAACCAAATCAGGATTATTTGCTTTGTAGGCGGCAAGGCTAAATGTACTGCTGCCCTGACGGCCCTCCTTCATGCCGCTGTTTACGAAATGCTCCAGATACTTCCACTGGTTATCTCCAAACAGGGCAGCCAGATCGGCGTTGTGCTCTTTGTAATACTGATAATCGTAAACAGGGGCGTATTTGCTGGTCAGCACATAGTAAGGCTGATTCGTCGGGTCGCTTCTGAAGTGACCCGAATACAGGGCTTTTTGATTGACGGTCTCTTTGCTTCCGTCCATATAGATGATATCCGCCTTAGTCACGGCAATCTCGTCGATCGTGCTGTTGTACCAAAGGCAATCCCATTCCACTGCTGCATTGTAAATTGCATTCTGAAGTTCGTCATCTGTCAGATAAGTAGTGGAATCCAACTGACCCTGCATCTTGGAATGATCAATCACGGACAGAACAGAGGACGGAGTGTAAGAATCAGCATAATAGGCATTACCGTCCTTGTCCAAAAAGATTCTATGCCCGTTGCGCTCTTCTGCGCCAAAGTAATAGTTCGTTGCAAGCTGCTGCTGTGCCTGGAACGGTCCAAAATCCCCCATGGACGCGGGAGAAGTCACCGTGTTTGCGACCGTTCGGTCAAATCTTGTCGGAGCAATCGGCCCTACTACCTGGGCCGTCACCGTCGAACGGCCGCTGATCGTGCAGGAAGTTCTATCACCGACCGCATTAAGCGGAACCAGCGTGAACGTAACGTATTTAATGGTTTTGTTTGAATTATTCCGGAAGCAGACCGTGGGGCTGACGCCGTCAAAATCGTCGACCGTAAAATAGACGTCGGTGAGCTCGACCGCAGGCTTTGCCGCAAAGGCACCGCATGCGAGAATCGTCATCAGCGCCAGTGTAAAAACAACGCCTAAAAGCCTTTTTACTGACTTTTTCATGATTCTCTCCTTTTTTCTGTTGAAAAAATCCCAGTTTTCTGCGATTTTTTCGTTTGTTTTCAGTTGTCAAAAATTGTTGCAATTAACGCCGAATGGTTGTATAATGTTCTTGGACATAAAACCGAATCGGAGGATTGCCACATGACACGACAAGATTACATCAACGCCATTCTGAAACTGCTGGAAAAAGCCGATTTCCGCCAGCTGCGGCTTGTGTGGGTGTACGCAAGCCACCTGATCGGATGAGCCGCCAGCCACCATGCGAGGGAAGCCTTTACAGGCTTTCCTCTTTTTTTTGCGTCAGTTTTTCGGCCATGCGTTCCAGCAGTTCCCAGTCTGCCGGGCTCAAGCCTGCCAGCATTTCGATAAAACGCTTTTTAAAGGTGTCGCTGTCATCTTTGGTCAGGTCAGCCAGAAAGGCCGCCACCTGCTCGGACTGGGTGTCCTGTACAAACATTTCACCCTCGCCTTCGCGCAGCCATGCTTCCCGGACGCCGAACTCCCGGCAGATGTCGCTGATCGTGCGGTCGCTGGGGGCTTTTGCACCAGAGCAAAGTTCTGATGCAAAAGGTTGTGAGATGTGCAAGCGGTTTGCAAAATCCACCTTTTTCAAACCGAGTTCTTCAATGATTTTCTTTATACGCTCGTTCATTTGTATCACCTCCTTCTATTTCGGATTGTACCACGTGGGTGCTACTGTGTCAAGAATAAAATTTAGCTCAGCTAATAATTTTACGCTTGACATTGTAGCAGAGCTATGCTATAGTATAGCCAAGCTAAGGCGAACTTAGCCGGCCAAGTCAACCAGAAGGGAGGTGAAGAAGATGAATCACTATCCCCGCACACCGGAAGAACAGGAACGGCTTAACAAGAAGATGCAGGAACTCGACCAGAAGATGCTGGAGGAAACCGAGCGATACTATGCACGCCTTGACCTGAAATACGGTATTGCTTTCGCTCTGTCCATCATTGCGCTGCTCATCAACGTCATCAACCTTTTAAGGCTGTAGCAATGGCAACAAGCAGGCTCAAAACCGACAAACTAAGAGCAATGTTGGCACGCCTTTCAGTTTTTGTGAAATGCTTTTGTTCTTCCAGAGCAACACGGCCACCAGCATTGATCTGGTAGGTATACTCCGGTTCTTCGTACTCATACCGGAACGCATCTTCATCTTCATATCGAAAGACCATATTCTTATCCGTCAGCCATTGCATGGTTTCAAAGTTGACGGTCATGCCGTACTTTCCCATCTGATAAATAGAAAGAGCCTCATCCTGATGCTCGTTCAGGAATTCCAGAACCTTCAGCGTTTTTACGTCCAGCATTTGCAACGCTCCTTTCTCTGCAAGTATACCGCAGAAGGGAGCACACCACAACCCACCCGATGATGGCCGCATGGCAGCGGCCGAAACCATTCCGGTGACGCCGCCGGGATGGTCGTGGGAGCTACCCACAGAAAGGAGTGCTTAGTATGGCACGCAAAAACGATTCCCTGAACCCCGCTGTGTATGGCCTGACGCAGCAGGACGTAGAGCGCGTGATCCGCATCCACACCATGTGCAAGGACATGGACGAGGACGCATTCGAGCAGATGGAGACCGCTGCGGCATCCATCAATCTGGTGGCCAGCCTGAAGAAGCTGGACAACCGCCCCGTGGCATGAAAGGAGGACTGACCCATGGCAAAGAAACAGTTTCTGAAGCTCCGGCGGCTGGCCGAGGATCAGGACATCACCACGGATGAGCTGGCCGCAAAGGCGGGCATCGTGCCCCGCACGCTGCGCAAGCGCTTTGCCGCGCCGGAGAGCTGCGGCACATGGAACTGGGAAGAGATCGACGGCATCTGCCGCGCGCTTCACATCCCGCAGGAGCAGATCGGAGAGTATTTCTTCCCGAAGGTTGAGAAAGGAGCATGAACATGAACGACAAAAACAAGCCATTTGTGCACGTCCAGTTCGGAGATGATGGCAATCCGGAGGTCAAAGTCGCAGGCAGCATGGGAGATCAGGGAGCCCTTTGCATTGCCCTGATGGCAGGGCTGGCGATGATGTATGGTGCCAACGATCCGACCAAGGTGCTGATGTTTCTCATGACGAGCGCCGCTGAACTGGTAGACCAACTGGAGGATGACGATGAAGATTAAATCCACAGTCTGGCAGGTGCTGGCCGCCGGGAGCTTCGGCGCGGGCCTGCTGTATGCCCTGGGCATCGAGGGCACCGCACAGGTGGGCGGTGTGATCTCGGACGGCCAGTTCATCACCGCCATGGTGCTGATCCTGCTGGCGCTTTTCCTGATGCGACTGGGCTTTGCCGCTGAGGCACGGGAGCAGGCCGAAAAGCGCAAGGTGCACAAGCCCCAGCGCAACACCGTCAAGCGTGACCGGAGGGCCGGATGAGATGGCCGACTACATCCACAACGTCATGTGGTACACCGTGTGGGATGCCAAGACCGGAGATCTGGTAGCATCCGGCACGGCGGCAATGTGCGCCCGACGGCTGGGGTATTCCAGCTCCGGCAGCTTTGCCAGCGCGGTGAGCCACTGGCTGTGCGATGGCCGCCAGCACGTCAAGTACACCATCCAGCGGGAGTACATCCCCCGCAGTGAGGTGGACAGCCTACCGCAACGCCGCAAGTACAAAAAACAAAAAGCCCGCCGGTGCGCCAACACCGACGAGCTGCAAGGGATGATGGATTCGCCAATCACATCGCCCCGATGATATCACAAAATCGGAGGTTTTACAATGAAAGGAATCCTGATCGAGCCGGGCAAGGTCCCGGTGGTCACCGCCCTGCCGGACACACTGCAGGGCATCGAAGCCATGCTGGGCTGCGACTGCACGCAGGAGGTGCTGCCCCGCACCCCGGCGGTGCTGCTGTTCGGCGTTCTCGGCAAAGGGCTGAACCGCATCTATCGCGGCCATAACATCTACGGTGCCATCCTCTGCTACGGCTGGAAGAACAACAGCCTTGTGCCCATGGGCAAGGGCCTGCAGGCCGAGATGCTGGACCGCCTGAAGGACACGGAGGTGCGGGTATGATCATCAGCCAGAACAGCAACGATGTTTACTACGCCTATACCCGTGGGCGCTTCTGGCGCTGGGACGGATCCGCACAGACCTGGAAGGAAAGCCATCTGCTGGCCCAGAAGTTCGACAAAGCCAAGGCCGTTGAAAAGTGGCTGACCCCGGAAGCGTTTCTGACCAGCGACGAGTTCATCCCGATGGACGACTACGCGCTTCCGGATCAGATGCTCACCGCCCTCAGGGATGCCAAGCCCTGCAAAAATGCCCCCATCGACCCAGTGGAAGAGGATTCTTCCTCGGGTGTTCCTGCTCCCTGCATCTGCTCTACCTGCACCTGTGGCGGGTGCAAAGAAGAATGCTTCGGAAACTGCCACAGTTGCGGCCATCCCGTGCAGGAGTGCAACAGCTACCAGACCGAAGGCGAAAAGCATTTAACTCCCGCTCACTCTGCGGATGTTGACAAACCGGAAGTGCCCGGAACCCAGACGACACAGGACAAGCCCCTGACCACCGTGCCGGATGAGATGCGCCCGGCGTTCGATTACTCCGGGCTGGACGAGCAGACCGTGGAGGACCTGCACTTTGCAGAAAAGGAGTACCAGCACGGCAAGAAACTGGCCGAGCGCGGCCTGATTCACATGGGCGACGCCATCGCCATTGCGCATGAAGCGCTGTGCGGAGTTGTCGCAAATTGCGACAACTCTGGTGATGGAGCTTGTCGCAATTTGCGACGAGCTCACAACAACCAGCACAGTGATGACACCTTCCGGGCGTGGTGCGTGTCCATCGGCATCACCAAAGATACCGCTTACCGGCTGTTACAGGTGGCCACCCTGATGGACCACAGCAACCCGCGCCAGCAGAAGGTACTGAAAGAGTTGTCTCCATCTCTGCTGTATGCCGTGGCAAAGCCCAGCGCCCCGGCAGAGCTGGTGGCACAGGTCAAGAGCGGTGATATCACAACACACAAGCAGTATCAGGAAGCCCTTGCCCAGATCAAGGCCGAAAAGGACCGTGCCAATGCTGCCGAGGCTGAGCGGGACAAGCTGCTGGGTGCCCAGAATCGGGCTGCCTGGGCGGAAAGCCACATCCAAGATGTCGAAGCCCAGCGGGATGCCGCCCTTGCGGACGTGCAGGGTCTGACCGAGCAGAACGCCAAGCTCCAGCAGAGTTACCACGATGCGGACGAAAGCCGCATTGCCGCCAATCTCCAGCGCCAGAAGGCCGAAGCCGAACGCGACAAGGCCGAAGCCCGTGCCAAGGATGCTGAGAATCAGCTGGCCGGGGCCCGGCAGGTGGCAGAGGCCGCAAAGCTGCGGGGCGACAAGCTCAAGGCCGAGAACGACGCGCTGAAAAGTCAGCCCATCACCGCCGTGGTGGACAAAGAGGAGACCCGGCGGCAGGCAAAAGAAATGGCCGACGCCATGAATGCCGAGCTACAGGAAAAACTGGACGCCGTCACCGGGGACGCCGAGCAGGACGTCCGGAACGCTTACGACAGCGTCCTGCTGGCCAGCCGGGCCATGCTGAACACCTGGCAGATGGTAAAGCCGCAGTTCCGCAAACTGCCGCAGGAGCAGCGGGAAGCCGTCGCCAATCAGCTCATCCGTACACTGGGACAAATTCAAGGGGAGGTATCACAATGTCTGTAAAGATCACGGCGCTGGAAGCCGAGAACGTCAAGCGCATCAAGGCCGTTGCGCTCACCCCGTCGCCCACCGGGCTCACCCTCGTGGGCGGCAACAACAATCAGGGCAAGACCAGCGTGCTGGACGCCCTGGCGTGGGCCCTGGGCGGGGACCGTTTCCGTCCGGACGCCGCACAGCGGGACGGTGCTATCGCCCCGGCGCACCTCAAGGTCACCCTGTCCAACGGGGTGGTCGTGGAGCGCAAGGGCAAGAACGCCAGCCTGACCGTCACCGACCCCACCGGCCGGCGCAGCGGCCAGCAGCTGCTCAATGCGTTCGTGGAGCCGCTGGCCCTCGACCTGCCCCGCTTCATGGAAGCGTCGGACAAGGAAAAGGCCGACATCCTGCTGCGCATCATCGGCGTGGGGTCCGAGCTGCAGGTCAAAGATCTGGAGATCAAGGGCCTGTACGACAAGCGCACCTTCACCGGCCAGCTGGCCGCCCAGAAAAAGCACTTTGCCGAAGGGCTGATCTCCTACCCGGAAGGCCCGGACGAGCCGGTGAGCGCCTCCGAGCTCATCCGCCAGCAGCAGGACATCCTTGCCCGCAACGGCGAGAACCAGCGCAAGCGCCGGCAGGCGCAGGAGCTGACCCGCAAGCGGGATGAGGCCATGGCCGAGATGCAGCGGCTGGATGAGCGCATCGCCGAGCTGACCGCCCGGCGGGAGGAAGTGAGCAAGAAGCACACGGCATTGTTCGTGCAGGCGATGGAAGCCAGTAAATCCGCCGAGCAGCTGCAGGATGAATCCACCGCCGAACTGGAAGCGTCCATCCGGGACATCGAGGAGACCAACCGCAAGGTGCGTGCCAACCTCGAAAAGGCCCGCGCCGAGGACGAGGCCGCCCAGTACGCCAGCGACTACGACAAGCTGACCGGCCAGATCGAGGACAAGCGCGCCGAGCGCATGGCCCTGCTGAACGGGGCCGACCTGCCCTTGCCGGGCCTCAGCGTGGAGGACGGCGTCCTTACTTACAACGGCAAGCGCTGGCGGGATATGTCCGGCAGTGACCAGCTGCGGGTGGCCGCCGCCATCGTGCGCCGGCTGAACCCGGACTGCGGCTTTGTTCTGCTGGACAAGCTGGAGCAGATGGACATGACCACCCTGCAGGAGTTTTCCGCCTGGCTGGAAGCCGAGGGCCTGCAGGCCATTGCTACCCGCGTTTCCACCGGCAGTGAGTGCCAGATCATCATTGAGGACGGCATGGTCAAGGGCACCGAGCCGCCCGCCGAAAAGCCCCAGCCCGCCCCAATTCGCAAAGGCTGGACGAAAGGAGCGTTTTAAATGAGCAAGTATTCCGTGACCACCGGCGTGCAGACCGCGCCGGTCAAAACCGTGCTCTACGGGCCGGAGGGCATTGGCAAATCCACCTTTGCCTCCCATTTTCCGGATCCGGTGTTCATCGACACCGAGGGCGGCACAAAGCGGCTGAATGTGGCCCGCCTGCCCCAGCCCACCAGCTGGGCGATGCTGCTGGACGAGGTGGCCGAGGTGCGCAAGGGCAGTGTACCCTGCGGCACGCTGGTGCTCGACACCGCCGACTGGGCAGAGCGCCTGTGCATTCAGGCCGTGTGCGCCCGCGCCAAGGTGAACGGCATCGAGGATTTTGGCTATGGCAAGGGCTACACCTACGTCAAGGAAGAGTTTGCCAAGCTGCTGGACGCGCTGGAAGAGGTGCTCAACGCCGGGCACAACGTGGTGGTGCTGGCCCATGCGGCCATCACCAAGTTCGAGCAGCCGGACGCCGTGGGCAACTACGACCGCTGGAGCATGAAAACCTCCAAGCAGGTGGCCCCGCTGCTGCGGGAATGGTGCGACATGCTGCTGTTTGCCAACTACAAGACCGTGGTGGAAAAGGCCGGCAGCGGCCCCAACGCCAAGAACAAGGCCAGCGGCGGCCGCCGGGTGCTGTACACCACCCATCACCCCTGCTGGGACGCCAAAAACCGCTTTGGCCTGCCGGAGGAGCTGCCCCTTGACTACGCATCCATTGCAGCCTGCATCCCCGGAAGCAGTGCCCCAAAGGCTCCCTCCCAGAGGGAGCTGTCACCGCAGGTGACTGAGGGCGTTCCCGCGCCGAGCGCCGGGGCCGACATCCTACCCAGCCCCGCGCCGCAGCCCCAGCCGCCCCGCGAGGAAGTGCCGCCCGCCCTGCTCACGCCGGACCTGATCGCGCTGGGCGTGCCGGAAAAGCTGGCCCCGCTCATGAGCGCCAACAACGTCACCCCGGAAGAACTGCAGGCCGTTGTGGGCCAGCGCGGGTATTTCCCGGAGGACATGCCCATCCGGGATTACCCGGCTGATTTCGTAGAGGGCTGTCTGGTGGCCGCATGGCCCCAGGTGCTGCAGATGGTGCTGGACAGCCGTGATCTGCCGTTTTAACCCTCTCACCGCTTCGGTCTGGT
>OGKX01001034.1_pt1 | contig 13131 bp, 12 predicted proteins | sample 1572541 | NCBI WGS metagenome assembly OGKX01 (sample SAMEA2581982, study PRJEB24529) | metagenome | biome: Human gut stool | place: China | collected 2011
AATAACAAAATAAGCGGCGGTAAGCTGCCTTATTTGTATGTCAGAAAACAGTCCCATGAGGGGCATAGTATAGATTGAGGTAATGGAATGAACGAAAAAGCATTGCGTATTTTGGAATACGATAAAATCATAAATATGCTGGCGGGATTTGCCGTTTCTCCTATGGCAAAGGAAATGGCGCATCATTTGCAGCCTTCTGTTTCCATGTCGGAAATCGTGCTGCGTCAGCAGGAAACCACTGAAGCGGTCAGCATGGTGCTGCGCAAAGGCAGCCCTTCCTTCGGCGGCTTTCGGGAAATCCGTCCCCAGCTGAAACGGGCGGAAATGGGCGGGACTCTGTCCATTCCCGAATTGATGCACATTGGAGAATTTCTCTATGTTTGCCGCAAGGCGAAGAATTACGCGAAAAATGAAAATAAGGCGGAAACTTATGAACGTCTGGACGAATATTTCGAACTGCTCACATTGATTCCCAATCTGGAAAATGAAATCACCAGATGTATTGTGTCTGAAACAGAAATTGCAGACGATGCTAGTTCAGGATTGAAAAGCGTCCGCAAGGAAATTAAGATTTCCAATGACAGGGTGAAAGACCATCTGAATGGGGTTATTTCTTCTTCCGCATATCGGAATATGCTTCAGGATTTTGTCATCACCATCCGAAATGACAGATACTGTGTGCCTGTCAAGAGCGAATACCGCAGTGTGTTCCCCGGTATGGTACATGACCAGTCCAATACTGGTTCTACTGTGTTCATGGAACCTTTGAGCGTGGTACAGCTGAACAACAAAATTAAGGAATTGCAGGCGAAAGAACGGGAGGAAATCGAAAAAATCCTTACTAGCCTGTCTATTATGGTCATTCAGAATGAAGCACAGCTCAGCGCAAACCTGGAATTGCTGACACAGCTGGACTTCATTTTCGCAAAAGCACAGCTTTCTCTGTCCATGGACGGCACACAGCCTCTGTTTAATACAAAAGGCTATGTGAATATCCAGAAGGGCAGACATCCTCTGTTGGATAAGAAAACTGTCGTACCTATCAATATTTATCTGGGGAAAGAGTTTACCACACTGCTCATCACAGGGCCTAACACAGGTGGTAAGACCGTTGCATTGAAAACATTGGGCTTGTTCTCTTTGATGGGGCAGGCAGGTCTGCATATCCCTGCCAACGACCATTCCCAGCTGGCAGTGTTTGATGAAGTTTTCGCGGATATTGGTGATGAACAGAGTATTGAGCAGAGTCTGAGTACTTTCTCCGCTCATATGACAAATATCGTCAAGATTCTGGAAGATGTGACAGACCATTCTCTGGTGCTGTTCGACGAATTGGGTGCAGGTACAGACCCTACGGAAGGTGCGGCATTGGCTATGGCTATTATTTCTTATCTCCATGACCGGAAAATCCGTACTGCTGTTACCACCCATTACAGCGAATTGAAGGTATACGCCCTTTCCACAGAAGGGGTGGAAAATGCCTGCTGTGAATTCGATGTGGAAACACTGCGTCCCACTTATCGTCTGCTCATCGGGATCCCCGGGAAAAGTAACGCTTTTGCCATTTCCAAACGTCTGGGCTTGCAGGATTACATCATCGATAGCGCAAGAGAATTCATTTCCCATGACGAAGCACGTTTTGAAGATGTCATCACAGACCTGGAAATCAGCAAGAAAAGTGTGGCTTTCGAGCAGGAACGTGCGGAACAGTACCGCAGAGAAGCGGAAAGCCTGAAAAAAGAAGTGGAACGCCAGAAGGAGAAAACAAGAGAACAGAAAGAAAAGATCCTTCAGAAGGCAAGAGAAGAAGCAAAACAGATTTATGCCCAGGCGAAAGAAGAAGCCGACCAGATCATCAAGGAAATGAACCGGGAAGCAAAGCAGAAAAACCAGCAGAAGGCACTGGAAAACAGAGCAAAGCTGAAAGAAAAGCTTTCCTCCGTGCAGGAAGACTTCCTCAAGTCCAAAAAGGTGAAACCTACCCACAAGCCGCCTGAAAAATTGCAGGCAGGGGACAGAGTTTATGTTATTTCCTTTGACCAGAATGGTGTGGCTCTTTCCGCGCCGGATAAGAATAAAGACGTTATGGTACAAATGGGTATCATGAAGGTGAAAGTGCCTCTGGCGGAACTGATGCTGGATGATACACCACAGCCCAAAGAACCCAAGCCCAGACAGACCAATGTACGGGCGAAGGCGAAAAAGAGCCAGTTTATTTCCGCGGAAATCGACTGCCGCGGTCAGCTGGTAGATGAAGCTATTGTGAATATTGATAAATATATCGATGATGCGTATCTGTCCGGTTTGAAACAGATCATCATCATCCATGGGAAAGGAACCGGCGCTCTCCGTGCCGGCGTGCAGAAATATCTGCGTACCAATCCTCATGTGAAAAGTCAGCGTCCCGGTACTTTCGGCGAAGGGGATGCCGGCGTAACGGTTGTAGAACTGAAGTAAAAGGCGAGGGTATAAAGGAGATGAATGCCGTGAGTGAGAAACAGAAAATTCTGGTAGTAGACGACGATCAGCATATTGCGGAGCTGATTTCTCTGTATCTGATGAAAGACGGTTATGATACACAGGAGGTTTACGACGGCAAAAAGGCGTTGGAAGCAGTGACCACTTACCAGCCCAATTTGATTCTGCTGGATTTGATGCTGCCGGGTATGGACGGCTATCAGGTCTGTGCGGAAGTGCGGAAAACAAGCAAAGTTCCTATCATTATGCTGACAGCAAAAGGGGAAACCTTTGATAAAGTGCTGGGGCTGGAGCTGGGGGCAGATGATTATATCGTCAAACCCTTTGATGCCAAAGAACTGGTGGCAAGAGTGAAGGCGGTGCTCCGCCGCTATGAAGCCGGCAGTGCAAAAGGTGAGGAAGAAGATGGTCAGGTACTGCGTTATCCTGATCTGGAAATCAATCTTTCCAACTATACAGTGATGTACCATGGCAAGAGTGTGGATTTCCCGCCTAAGGAATTTGAACTCCTTCATTTTCTGGCATCCAATCCCAAACGGGTATTTACCAGAGAACAGCTGTTAGACCGTATCTGGGGTTATGAATACGCCGGAGATACCCGTACCGTGGATGTTCACGTAAAACGAATCCGTGAAAAGCTCAATCAGGACGATGAATGGGGCATTCGCACCGTTTGGAGTGTTGGTTATAAATTTGGTCCAAAATAAAGAGATACATAGAAAAATCAGCCGCTTTTCAGGCGGCTGATTCCTTACATATCCAGTATTTTATTCATTTTTGGGTTCTGTCTGAACTTCCTCAGAAGTGTTTTCACAAGACTGCGCAGGCAGAGCTTCTGTGGGAGCGGCTTCGGCAGTGTCAGCAGGAAGTGCTTCAGTGGCCTGCTGCATAGCGGCACGTTCTTCCATTTTGCGTTTATGCTCAAATTCCCGCATTTTCTGCTTGCGGATATTGCTGAAACGAAGCAGAACACAAAGGAAATATAAAAACAACATCAGACGATGATAGCTGTTTGTGTTGCCCCAGGGTGTCATAAAGAGCAGAAAGATGGCAACAGCAAACAGAATAAGGTCTGTCGGTTTGATTTTCTTTCTGGGCGGATTGGGTCTTTGATTGTTCATGGTACATACGGCAGAAACATCTGCCACTCCTTTCTTCATAATGAGGAAGTTTTTTATGAAAACATTCCTGTTTTATTATAACATGAATTTTATTCTTTGGAATGTTTTTCTGTTGTTTTCTTTTCGGAGGAATGCTTATGTTTAAAAAATCCATTGTAATCAAGCAATTTTTGTTATACATGGCAACCATCAGTTTTTGTGTCATATTGATGGGCGGGATGCTTTCTGTAATCTATACCACCCATTATATGTCGGAAACAAAACAGGAATTGATCGAACAGGGAGAAAAGATCGCCGGTGCCATCAATAAGGCATATAATACGGGGAATATCAATAATCTGGCATATGAAATGCAGGTGCTGGAGGATTATATGGGAGCGGGCGTCCTGCTGGTTAACAAAGAAGGCGTCATCGTTCTGGCATCCCCCGGCATGGACAGCAGTCTGCTGGGGCATGTGCTGGCATATGATGAATTGGTGAAAGGCATTCAGGAGGGGAATGTGGTTTCTCTGGAAACGGGTTCTTCCTCTATTTTCGGCACGCCCATGCTGATTGTGGGTTATCCCCTTTCCGAAGGGCAGCTTTCCGGCATTTTCATGTGCCGCTCCATGCCAGAGATTAAAGTTTCTTTGAATGAGATGTATCGAGCCGGTGTATTCTGCCTGCTTCTGGCATTTCTGCTGACAGCGTTAGTGAGTCTGGTGACATCCCGGAAAATGACAGAACCATTGATGGATATGAACCGGGCGGCAAAAGAAATTGCTGGCGGGAATTTTGAAAAACGAGTAGAGATCAAAAGTGACGATGAGATGGGACAGCTGGCGGAAAGCTTCAACCATATGGCAGAAAGCTTGGAGAATATTGAAAAGTCCAGACGGGCATTCATTGCCAATGTTTCCCATGATCTTCGCTCTCCACTGACCAGCATTCAGGGATTTTTGACAGCTATGCTGGATGGTACCATTCCGCCGGAAAAACAGGAGCGTTATCTGCGGATCGTGCTGGAAGAAAGCCAGCGGCTCAGCAGACTGGCGGAAGGCATTGTGGATATGAGCCGTGCCCAAGACAGTAAAATTGTGCTGGAAGAAACGGACTTCGACCTCAATGAGATCATTCGGGAAAATTGTGCGGTGCTGGAACCTCAGATGGAAGAAAAGGGCATGCGCATCGAAGTTTCCTTTGCAGCCAAAGAAACGATGGTGCATGCGGATCAGGATAAGATTTCCCGTGTGCTTCATAACCTCATGAATAACGCCGTGAAGTTCTCCAAAGAAGGCAGCATCATTGAGGTAGAAACCACATTTTCCGGAAAGAATAAAATTCTGATTTCTGTGAAAGACCACGGTGCTGGTATCAGTGAGGAAGATCAGAAATATATCTTTGATCGGTTCTATAAAGCAGACGCCACCAGAAATGAAGATAAGACCGGTGCTGGTCTGGGGCTTTCCATTGTGCGGGAATTCATCCAGGCCCATGGAGAAACTGTGGCAGTGAAAAGTAAGCTGGGAGAGGGAAGTACATTCCTTTTCACACTGAAATTGGCAAAGTAAAGAGAATATGCCTGTATTTTCCTATTTTTAGGGCTAGAAACGGATTTTTTATAAACTGTGAGGAATTTGATCTTTAGAAAAGAAAAAAGTCACAGAAAGGCTTACAAAGGAAATTGCATGGTGTATACAAAATTGCTTTGTATTGAACAGAAATAAAAAACAGCCAGAATGAAGCAATTTCTCCTTAAAAAAACATTGTTTTTCTTTTCTTTGATCTCTTAAGGGGAATTGCAACAGCTGCCTTCAGAAGAAAATAAGTCCAATGAAATCTTGATAAATAAGAAAGCTGAAATCTTTTGCTTTACAAAAGTTTCAGCTTTCTTTGTTTTCTTATGAAGAAGCCCCTAATGTTCTGGCTGTTTTTCTATGGGATGCCAAGGGCATCTTATTTTTTTGCTTCGCTTTCACAGTACAGGCAGCGGTAAACGCCTTTTTCTCTGTCTGTCAGCTTAAAGATATGGTCGATTTCCTGTTCCACTGTGGTGATACAGCGGGGATTTTTGCAGAAAATGACGTTTGTGATCTGTTCGGGCAGTTCAGGATGGAATTTCTTCACTTGTTTGCCGTCCTGAATGATGCTGATTGTCATGTCGGGGTCCATGTAGCCCAGTACGCCCAGATCCATGTTCAGCACGCTGTCGATCTTGATGATGTCTTTCTTGCCCATTTTTTGGCTGTTTACATTGCGCAGGATGGCAACGGAGCAGTCCAGTTCATCCAGATGCAGGAAATGATACAGTTCCATGCCTTTGCCAGCTTTGATATGGTCAATGACAATGCCGTTTTGGATTTCGTCGATATGCATTACACTTCCACCCCCAGTAATTTCAGAATCAGTGCCATACGGATATATTTGCCGTTGTGTGCCTGCTTGAAGTAGCATGCACGGCTGTCGTTATCCACACTGGTGGCGATTTCGTTGACACGGGGCAGGGGATGCAGGATGCAAAGATCTTCTTTGGCATCTTTCAGCTTGTCCAGTGTCAGGATATAGCTGTCTTTCAGACGAATGTAGTCCGCTTCGTTGAAGAAACGTTCCCGCTGCACCCTTGTCATGTACAGGATGTCCAGTTCCGGCATGACCTCTTCCAGGCTGCGGGTCTCCTTGTATTCGATGCCGTTGGCCTCCAGCACATCGTTGATGATGTAATCCGGCACCCGCAGCTCTTCCGGGCTGATGAGCACAAAGCGGATGTTCTGGCAGCGGGCCATGGTCTTGATCAGGGAATGCACCGTGCGACCGAATTTCAGGTCACCGCACAGGCCGATGGTCAGATCGTCCAGCCGGCCCTTGCGGCGGCGGATGGTCATCAGGTCGGTCAGGGTCTGGGTGGGGTGCTGGTGGCCGCCGTCACCGGCGTTGATCACCGGGATGCGGGAGTAGCGGGAAGCACGCAGCGGTGCGCCCTCCTTGGGGTGTCGCATAGCCACGATGTCGGCATAGCAGGACACCACACGGATGGTGTCGGCCACGCTCTCGCCTTTGCTGGCGCTGGACACGTTCTCACTGGGAAAGCCCAGCACATGGCCGCCCAGGTTCAGCATGGCGGCCTCAAACGAAAGGCGGGTGCGGGTGGACGGCTCATAGAACAGGGTGGCCAGTTTTTTGTGGGTGGCCACATCCTGATAGGCGGCCGGATCGTCGTGGATGCGGTCGGCAAGGTCGAGCAGGGTGGTGATTTCCTGCTGGGTGAAATCCAACGGGTCGATCAGATGACGCATGGTTACGTTACCTCCGTTACATCAAAGCGGTTTAAAGCAGTTTGCGTAAAATGGAAAAATCAAAGAAGTTTGTGTAGTAGCTCAGCGAACGCATCACCGGGCGGCACAAACGATTGAAACACACTTCGTCCAGCAGCAACATGGCCTCGCCGGGGGCAAGCCGCATGGCTGCACGGATGGACTCATCGCCGCAGCTGGCTTTCAGGTGGGCCACGTTCGAGGAGATCTGCTGGTGGCACTCCCGCTCCAGAATATCGAACACACCGCCGGTCAGGTCGATGCGGGTGTAGTCCCGGTTGCCGAACAGGCTGCGCGGCAGATAGTCGATGGAGTAGATCACCGGGGTGGTGTCGGCAAGGATGCGCTTTTTGATGCAGATCACCTCGTCGCCGGGTTCGATGTCCAGATTATGGGCCAGCTCATCCCCCGCCCGGATGGGAAACACCTGAATGCCGTCGGCATGGGGGTAGCTGCCAAAGCTGCGGATCAGCGGGTAATATTCCAGCTTCTGGTCCAGACGGCTGCGCAGGCCCAACACCGAACGGTTCACCACCGTGCCGATGCCGCGCACCCGCTCTACATAGCCTGCACGCTCCATTTCGCTCAGAGCGTCCCGGATCACGGTGCGGCTTACCCCCAGTTCGGCGGCAAGATCCACCTCCGCAGGCAGGCGGTCTGCATGGGCATAGCGCCCGGTGCGCAGTTCGTCCAGCAGGCTGGCGACCACCCGGTCGCTGATCACGGCACCGCCCAGTCGGCTGGAGGCGGCAAGAGTAGATTCCTTCATTTCGGTTCCTCCGTTCACAGGCGGGCAGGCCGCCGGGACTTCAAAAGACCCTGCAGGCCGCATGATACACTGCCCCAAAGCCCTTTGCTTCTATTATAACATAAATTGACATTTAGAAAAGCGGCATTTATACTGGAAACAAAGAAAAAGTACGATTTTATTTTGGAGGGCATTGCAATCATGGAACTCATTCTGCACAAAGTCTGCGGCCATCCGGCACAGCAGGCGGTCACCCTGCGGCGCTGCACACCGGACGAAGCCCCGGCGGTGTATGCGCTGCAAAACGAGGTGCACGCCGCCATGCCGCACCCGGAGTGGTTTGTTACCGACACGCTGGAACATATCACCGGATATATCACCGACAGCCTGTGCATCGGGGTGTGGCAGGGCAGTCGGCTGGGGGCGTACCTGACCTTCCATTACTGCGGCCAGAGCCCGCATAACTATGCGGCTTTTCTGGGTGTGCCGCAGGCCGAGTGGCCCCATTGGGCCAATGCCGACAGCGCTGTGGTGCACCCGGACTGGCGGGGCAACGGCCTGCAGCGCCGCATGCTGGAAGCCGCCCTGCCGCTTCTGCCGGAGAGCATCATGCACCTGGGAGCCACGGTCAGTCCGGCCAACCCCTACAGTCTGAGCAACGCCCTGGCCTGCGGGTTCACCATCCGTGCCCGCCGCGAAATGTACGGTGGGTTCGACCGCTACCTGCTGGCAAAGGAGCTGTAAAAAGAAAAGAGCTGCTGCATTTCATCGTGCAGCAGCTCTTTGTGGTATACAATGCGGTCGGTGCAGGCTGGAAGCTGACCGCCGCGAGATAAGGCTCCCTCTCTGAGGGAGCTGGCATCGCACAGCGATGACGGAGGGAGTATTATGCAGCCTGCAGGTTCTGCCCCTTTTTCTGCAGCTTGCGCCGTACCACCAGCAGGCAGATCAGATGCACTGAGGCGGTCAGAACCCAGCTGATGGGGTAGCTGATGTACAGCATGAACGGGGTGCGGTTCAGCTGGAAGATGGTGGCGATCCACACCAGACGCAGCAGACAGCTGCCGATCAGGCTCACCACCATGGGCAGCACGCTGTAACCTAGGCCGCGCAGGCTGCTGGCCAGTGTGTCCATGATGCCGCACAGCAGGTAGGTGCCGCAGATGATCCACAGCCGCTCGTATCCGGCAGCGATCACGGCCTCGTCCGAGGAGTAGAAGTGCAGCAGCTGCCGACCAGCCAGTGCCGCACCGCCGCCCAAAAGAATGCCGGTGACCACGGCGCACAGCAGGCAGTTGCGCATCACGCGGTCCAGATTGTGATACTTGCGTGCACCCATGTTCTGGCTGGTAAAGGTCACGGCGGCCTGTGCAAAGGCGTTCATGGCCGTGTAGACGAAGCCTTCCAGATTGGACGATGCCGAGCTTCCGGCCACGACCGTGGAGCCGAAGGAATTGATGGCGGACTGGATCACCACATTGGACAGGCTGAACACGGTGCTCTGCAGGCCCGCCGGCAGGCCGATGAGCAAGATCTGCTTCAGGGCACCGGCGTGGAAGCCCAGCTTGTGCAGGTCCAGATGCAGCGCGCCCTTTTCCCGCACCAGCATGGCGGTGACCAGGCAGGCCGACACCGTCTCACTGATGATGGTGGCCAGCGCAACGCCCGCCACGCTCATGGAAAAGCCGATGACGAACACAAGGTTCAGCACCACATTGATGATACCGGCCGCCGCCAGACAGTACAGCGGGCGCTTGGTGTCGCCCACGGCCCGCAGCAGAGCGCTGCTGAAGTTGTACAGCATGTTCATGGGCATGCCGATGAAATAAATTTTGAGGTACAGCGCGGAAAGGCCAATCACGTCCTCCGGGCAGCTCATGAGCTCCAGCAGGCTGCGGGCGGCAAAAAAGCCCACCACGGCCAGCAGTACGCCGCTGGTAAGGCCCAGCGTCACGGCGGTGTGCACGGTGTCCTGTATGCCGTGCTCGTCCTTTGCGCCAAAGCAGCGGGCAGCTACAACGTTCGCGCCCAACGAGAGCCCAACGAACAGGTTCACCAGCAGGTTGATCAGGGAACCGTTGGAGCCGACTGCAGCCAGCGCGGTGCTGCCGGCAAAGCGACCCACCACCACAACGTCTGCCGCGTTGAACAGCAGCTGCAAAATGCTGGATGCAGCCAGCGGAATGGAAAACAGAATGATCTTTTGCAGCATCGGGCCGCTGGTCAGGTCAGCGGAACGGTCTGCCCGGGTTTGCGTCATGGGGTCACACGCCTCCTTGAAATGTTTTTGATATCTGAATCGGTTGATTTTAGATCGTACCCGGAAAGCCGGGCGCAAATACTTATTATATGTCAGACGTCCGCAAAACGCAAGAGCCCCGGAACCGCAAACGTTCCGGGGCTGCTGTGAAAACTGGGTCAGTGAGAGGCGTCCAGCACGGTCCAGTGCCCGTCGTGTTCAGGATCCATCGTCTCGCCGTCATCGGTGTACATGCGGTACGCAGCATGGCCGTCGGCGTCCGGGCAGGCCAGCAGGGCAATGGGCTGTTCATCCAGCGCGGCGGTGCAGGCAGCGGGCTTTGCCAGCGGCACGGCATGACCCGGCCGCACGAACAGCAGCACTTCGTTCAGGGCACAGTGCACATAGTGGTGGCCTGCAGGCAGAGCCTCGGTGTCGTAGTCCTCGGCGCTGCGCAGACGGTACAGCTGCATGGGCTCCGGCAGGTAGACATGCCGCCCGGCGGCGTTCTGGGTGTACACCGGAGCCAGCATGACGCTGTCGCCCAGCAGCAGCTGGTCCTGCACCTCCCGTGCTTCGGGGTCTGCAGGCCAGTCAAAGCCCAGCGGGCGGAAGTAGCCGGTGTTCTCCAGGGCGCTCTTCATGAACTCGCTGTACAGGTAGGGCAGCAGGGCATAGCGCAGGCGCAGCATCTCCCGCAGGGCGGGCAGCTGGTCGGCAAAGCGGAAATATTCCTGCTCGCGGGTCCCGGCACCGGTATGGTTGCGCATCAGCGGGGTGAACAGGCCAAACTCCAGCCAGCGCAGGGCCAGGTCCGGGGTGGTGTCGCCCGCGAAACCGCACAGGTCGGCACCGGTGTACAAAAAGCCGCACATCTGCACACTGGGCATCATCTGAATGTTGGCCAGCAGCTGTTCCCAGCTGGAATGGTTGTCGCCCAGCCAGATGCCGCCGTACCGGTGGCTGCCAATGATGCTGGAACGGCTGTACAGCAGGGTGCGCCTGCCGGGGCGCAGGTCGGCAAAGGCCTCCCCGGCAGCGCGGGTCATGCTGCCGCCGTACAGATTGTGCACCCGATCGTGCCGCACCTGCTGCCCGGCCAGGTCGTGGTAGAAGCTGGCGTAGTCGGCAGGGCTGTTCATCAGGCCCATGGCACCGCCCACCACCTTGGCAAAGAACTCTTCCTGCTCCAAGTTGTCTTTTTCACGCAGCTGTGCCATGCTGTCCAGAAATGCCCGGAGCCGCTCCGGAGAGTAGAACAGCGCGGGTTCGTTCATGTCGTTCCAGAAACCCTCAATACCGCAGTCGGTCAGCACTTTGTAGCGGTGGCCGAACCAGTCCCGCACTTCCGGGCGCAGAAAATCGGCAAAATAGGCCTTGCCGGGCCACACGGCAGCCACAAAGGGGGTGCCGTCGGCTTTGGTGCAGAAATACCCCTTCTCCAGCCCCTCGGTGCAGGTGGGGTCCTCCGGGTCGATGCGCACGCCCGCGTCGATGATGGGCACCAGCCGGATGCCCTGCTGCTTCAGCTCGGCACTCAGCGCAGCCAGATCCGGAAAGCGCTCCTTGTTCACCGTAAAATCCGCGTACCCCTGCATATAGTCGATGTCCAGGCAGATCATGTCCAGAGGCAGCTCGTTCTCGCGGTACTGGCGGGCGATGGCGCGCACGTCCTCGGCAGTCTTGTAGCCCCAGCGGCTCTGGGCAAAACCAAAGGCCCATTTGGGCGGGATGTAGCTGTGGCCGATCAGCTTCCGGAATTCGGTGCAGACGGCGTTCGGGCTGTCGCCGGTCAGAATGTACAGGTCGTAGTCCGGCTCTTCGGTGCGGAAGGTCAGCCGGTCGTGCCGGGTGTAGCCGATATCGTAGAACACCTTTCCCGGGAAATCCACGAACACGCCAAAGACGCTGCGGCCCGCACCGCCGTCGATGAGCAGAAAATTGTGCGCCCCATAGTACGAAAGCCGGTTTTCTCCGTGGTGCGACTCGTCGGTGTTGTCGGCCACATAATGCCAGCCGCGCTTGTTGATGCCGCGGGGCATCTCGCCCAGGCCGTACACCACGGCATCCTCTGCCAAAGAGAAGCTCCAGCTCCCGTCTGGTTCTGCGGTGAGGTGCGGCACTGCGGCGGCGGCAGGCTCCACCGGCAGCACGACGCTCTCGGTGGGCAGCGGGCAGCCAAACGTAAAACGTTGGATCATGGTAAAAACTCCTTGTCCCCAAAAAATCAAAAGCCCTTTTGTACCTTTATCTTACGGCAGGCCCTGCCGGAAAACAAGAGACAAAACCGGCACGTTTTTGCTACAAAACCGTCATGACGGCATAAAAATGAAAAAATTCCGTCCTTCCGGGCGGAATCGAATTGAAAAAGGCAGCCCATGCTGGTATACTGAAGCGGTATTCAGGAAGCAAACAAGAACGGAGGGAACGTTTGTGTATCGCAACGGGATCAAACGCCTGCTGGCTGTGGTGCTGTCGCTGTGCGGCATGCTGTGCCTGTCCTGGCTGTTTCTGATTTTGGCCATTGCCATCAAGCTCGACTCACCCGGCCCCGTGTTTTTCAAACAGAAGCGGGTGGGCCGTGGCAAGCGGCATTTCTACATTCTAAAGTTCCGCACCATGCGCATCGACACGCCCCACGACATGCCCACGCACCTGCTCCATGACCCGGACCAGTATATCACCCGCATGGGGCATTTCCTGCGCAAGACCAGCCTGGACGAGCTGCCCCAGCTGTGGAACATCTTTGTGGGGGATATGGCGGTCATCGGTCCGCGTCCCGCGCTGTGGAACCAGTACGATCTGCTGGCGGAGCGCGACAAATACGGGGCCAATGATGTGCGCCCCGGCCTGACCGGCTGGGCCCAGATCCACGGCCGTGATGAGCTTGAGATCGCCGAAAAGGCAAAGCTGGACGGCTGGTATGTGGAGCACTTGAGCTTCGGGTTGGACGTGAAGTGCTTCTTTGGCACCATTGCCGCCGTGCTGAAACACGACGGTGTGGTGGAGGGCGGCACCGGCACCCTGCATGAGAACAATAAAAAATCTTGATTTATCCCCGGAAAAGCGTATAATAAAACAGTACAAGACTTTAAAGGAGGATTCCTATGGAACGCACCTATATCAATGAGGTCCAGAAGGAAATCGGCAGCACGGTCAAGGTGCAGGGCTTTATCGAGAACCTGCGCAACAGCAAATACATGGCCTTCATCGTGCTGAAGGATATTACCGGCAAACTTCAGATCACCGTCGAGA
>OGKX01001036.1_pt1 | contig 13111 bp, 9 predicted proteins | sample 1572541 | NCBI WGS metagenome assembly OGKX01 (sample SAMEA2581982, study PRJEB24529) | metagenome | biome: Human gut stool | place: China | collected 2011
CTCTATCACCAAACCCGGAATAGGAGACAAATCCTCTTTAAGCCTTTTAGCCGTAGCGGTAAGAGCGTCTTTGGACACACTTCCATCCGGCCAGATTTCTTCTTTCAGCCGATTAGACTCAATGAAATATCCTTTATGTTCTAATAAAATACAAAACAGTTTCAGCCGTTGATTTGCCAATTCGATACGATGCCTATGATAATGCAATACGCCATGTGTTTCATCGAACAAGATATCTTCTGTTATTTGTATCATCTCTTTAGATGCTTCTTGTAGCGGTAAGATATTTATCCTTGGTCTTTTCCATGTCAAGACAATCGCAATAACCCAGAGAATAACCATTGCCAGAATCCAAAATATATTTCGCAAAAACACTTCACCTACTATATAAAGGAAAGGAAATTGAACAAACGCTTGTAAAACGATCGTCCGATTCGCTCCAAAAACAATATCTTTTAATGGTATGAAAGATTGATAAAAAGAAGTATCTGAAGAGCTACATTCCGTCTTGTCTATAAAGGTATAACAAGTTACGGTCTGAGCCGAAATCGCATGTTCATACAAAGATGCACGAAAAGCGCTATCCAGCAAGGTTACTTGAATCGGATTCTCCATAGACAAACAATGTTGGAGACAAAAATCAGACTTCTCCTGTGAAGACATCCTCCGTGCCACCTCCTTATTATTCCTCATATGTATAATCGCATCGGCAGTCTTGATTGTAATGCTATCTCGTTCCAATCGATTAGCGCCTGAATAGGAAAAACAAAAAGCATCCCCTAAATCTTTTATCCGCCTATTTGTATCATCTTGAACTGCCCGCTGAAATAACGTTTGAGACTCTTCTTGTAATTCATACTTTACATTTTGGTATGATTTATAAAAAGACAACAAGCAAATCATCGTCATCAGAACAAATACACTCCACTTCCAATAAAATTTCCAATTTTGCTTCTCCATAATTATTCCTCGTTGAAACTGCAAAGATACGTTTTCCATCCCTTTCTACGAATAAATTCATTCAACTCGCAAGATGAAACATGACTATAGGTAGACAAAAGGCTTATTTTTCAACTGTCAGCTAAAAGTCACCTAAAAAGATTGGCTATCCAAAGACCAAGCCGTACGTTTGTAACAAAAATTAGAAACGACATGAAACAAATTACTTTCAAGAAAGCTTTCGCTATCATTTTCATTTGCGCCTTGTGTGCTTCGTATTTTCTTTTGAAAGAAGGAAAACAAAATTTCTCAGATCTTACTTTCTCTAATATTGAAGCGCTAGCTTCCGGTGAAAGTGGATCCAAAGATTGTTATATGGCTGGCTCTCTATCATGTAATGGAGGATATTACAAATATATATACAACCGTTAAAACAACACATGAACTACTACGTGTACATAGTTCTATTAATAGGTAGTCTGGTATCCTGTTCGGAATCCTCACGGCACTTCCCCCGCTACGAGGATTTTCCCGATGAAAAGGTATTAAATGCGCAGGTTATCCACCTAGATACCGCCTTGTTCCGCTATCCATTCCGGATAGCGGTCAAAGATGGTATCGCTATTATCATGGACTTGCACAACGTAGATTATTTCTTCCATGCCTTCTCTTACCCCGAATGGGAATATATGACATCGTTTGGCAAACGAGGCGAGGGACCCGAAGAAATGGTATCGGCAGATTGCTTCCGGTTTATCTCCAAGGATTCTATCTGGACGCTCGATGCGAACAAAATGCGAACAACCCGGTGGAAGATTGAACAAAATATGAACAACATCATTCCCGTAGAAACGATCGATATGGACAAGCGGCTGGTTAGGGCATTGGACTTTTACCCGATGGAATCGGGCTTTTTAGTATCTGACTACCTCGGTGAATATAGACAAAAGTGGACAGACCGAGAAGGGAAATGGATTCACTCCGCTAATCAGATCCCGACCGAAAATAATTATGAAGACATCGCACGCCCTGCATTGGCGCAAGCGTGGCGAAGCTTCTTCGACTATAATCCCCAAAAAGGCATCTTGGTCATGGCAACCCAACTAGGAGAGGCATTAGAAATATACAACTTCACAGATACTACACAAACCGTACGATACGGACCTAATGGAGAACCTCAATTCGCAATCTCACAATCGGAGGGAATTCCAACGGGTATCATGGGATTCAGTGATGTTCATATCACAGACCATTTCATTTATACCGTATTTCATGGCCGTAGTTTCAAAGATATCGGGCAGGCATACCAACGAGGGGAAGATATCGAGGATGGCGGGCGATACATCTATGTATTCGACCTCAAAGGAAACCCCGTCCGGAAGTACGTGCTCGACCATGCCATTTATGGTATCGACGTAGATGAGGATACGGGGACGATCCTTGCCACGGATGTAAACAGCAACGATCCGATTCTTTCATTTAAAATATAACGACAAAATATCATGAAATACTTAAATCTAATCATACTATTATTATTCCTTCTAGCTTGCCAAGACAAGAAAAAAGACGAGATCAAGCATTTAGTATCCGAATGGCAAGGAAAAGAGATACGATTTCCGAAAGACATGGTCTTTGCACGGTTTGCAACCGATACGGTAGACTTCACCCTGCCAAAATCCCCCCACAAGGTGCTGGTTTTCGTGGATTCCATAGGATGTACCAGTTGCAAACTCCAACTGCACCGATGGAAAGAACTGATTCAATACACCGACTCCATTACCCAAGGAACGGTTCCCTTCCTCTTTTTCTTCCAGTCCGATGACAAGAAAGAAATACGGTATCTATTGAAAAAAGACAATTTCGACAAACCTATCTGCATGGATCAATCAGACAGACTGAACGAACTGAATCATTTCCCGGCCGACGGGAGATTTCAAACCTTTCTATTGGATAAGGACAATAAGGTCGTAGTGATAGGAAATCCTATCCACAACCCGAATATCCGGGAGCTATACCTAAAAGAGATCACCGGAAAACAACCCGCTTCACAAATACAGACCACCGTGAAAGTGGAAGAGGCATCCATACAGCTAGGAACTATCCAAATGGGAGAAAGCAAAGAAGCTGTTTTCCGATTAACAAACACAGGAAACAACCCGTTAGTCATACTAGACGCGGCTACAACCTGCGGCTGTGCCCGCCCATCTTTCGACAAACATCCCGCCAAGCCGGGAGAGATCCTTCAAGTAAGAGTCATCATGACACCGAAAGACAAAGGAGTCTTTGACGAGACGATTTCCGTGAAATGCAATACGAATCAACTGATAAAATTAAACATTCGGGGGATGGCTCAATAAATAAAAGAGAAGGGAGAGCTTGCCGGATATATTGGAACGATCACAAGCAAGCCTCCCACCCCACTTTTACTCATGAAGCAGAAAGGAGGTGACACAAAAGTAGTAAATTAAATTGAAAGAGGAATTCGAGAATATCCTTATCTTGCAGAAGAATAGTAAGCAAGAGATTAAATTCTCAAAAACATAAACTATAAAAAAGAAATATCATGAGAAAAAAGATTTTAGGAATAGCCGTAATGGCAGTCGTAGCAGTAGCTGCGGCATGGAACATCAACCAGAGTGAAAACGAGATTAAACTCTCTGATTTAGCGCTTGACAATGTGGAGGCATTGGCTAGTGGGGAAGGTGGAAGCGGATATTGCAGTTACTCTGGGGGAGGATGTATTATCAAATATTCCGATGGGACATCCACTTACATACCGGGACGTTGGAACTAAAATTTAATCAAAGGAGGGTGTGCCAAAACGAAAAAAATCACAATGGAATACAGTCGGTAAATCAATGGAATGCAGATGTTTTCTCATTGATTTTTAATTTGTATTTCATAGACTCTAGGTATCTTGAGCAAGAAGAAAATGTGTTCAATCCCTTAATTTGGCATGCCCTCCTTAAAAAATCAGTATCATGAAGAAATACATTATCTTACATCTTTCACTCATCCTATTAGTATTCATCGCTTGTACCGATGATCAAAAACAAGATGACAAAAACATAACCTTCCAGAGAAGTGATTTCAAAGTCCGAAAATCACTATCCGGAAAAACTATTGAATTTGACAGTCTTATTTTACGACCTTCACAAATCCAATTATTCGACTCCTTCCTAGTTACTTGCAATCAAGGGGCGGAAAAACAATTCCACATCTTCAACCTCAATACGGCACATAAGGAAGGAGAATGTATTCCTGTAGGACAAGGGCCTAAAGAGATGATGACACCATGTTTCGTCAATCGGAACGATTCCGTAGTCATTTTTGATATGATGACCTCTACGATTTTCACTTACTCTATCCCGGAATTTACCAGTGGAAAAGAACCGGAATACGCCAGCCGTATCTCCCTAGATACAAAACCGCTATGGAGCAATATTCGAAGCTTGGGCAACGGGTTCTTAGGCGTATCCTATCAAGAGACGAGTCCTGGATTCCTTTTTGATCAAACAGGTAAGAAAACGATGGATTTCGGTACTTATCCTAGAACTGAGCAGGAGTATACTCCTGCCGAATTAATCAATGCGTTTCGGGCAGACCTAACCACCAACCGAAAAGAGAAGGTTGCAATCACTCACTACTTCACTGATTTAATTTGCATCTATAACGTGAACGGGACCTTGGAAAAACAATTACGGGGACCGGATCATTTCGCATCTGTTTTCAAAGAATTTAGGGATGGAGACATTATCGGAAGTAAAGCGAGCCCGCAAACTTATAGAGACGCTTTTTATAGTCCTGTAAACGTGGGGAATAGTTTATTTGTTCTTTATAATGGAAAAATGGTGACAGAGCCTAATTACAATATATTATGCAAAGAATTATTTGTAATCGGATGGGACGGTAGCCTTGAATGCCATTACACATTAGACCAAGGAGTCTCCTCCATCGCTGTAGACAATCAAAAACGGAAGATCTATGGTATCAGTGATGATCCGGAATATCATATCGTAGTGTTCGACTATTGATGACTGATATCCAAAGAATTTGGATTTAGGAAATGAGGCATAAACATAAAAGAATGGGAATAGAAAAACGTATATACAAAACAAATATAAATCAGATGTTACGATATCTGACACTTATATTTTATGGGGTATTTGGTATTGGTTGCATATACGCATTCCTCCTCATCTTCTGTTTCAGCACGTTCAAAATCCCTTCCGATTCCATGGAGCCTCAACTCCAAACCGGAGATCAAGTATTAGTAAACAAATGGATAGCCGGACCTAGGTTATTCAATATTTTCGCATCTATGAAAGGGAAGCGGGTAGATATATACAGAGTACCCGGAGTCGGGCAAATCAAACGGAATGATATTCTCGTATTCAACTACCCGCATCCCTATTCATGGGAGCGGATCGAAATGCACATCATGCAATATTATATCAAACGCTGCCTCGGGTTACCGGGAGACTCCATCCGGATCGAACAGGGATTCTACCGAAACAACCATACAAAAGAGCCTTTGGGGAATGTGGAAAGTCAAGCGAACTTATCCAGACAAAAAGCGGATCGGATGCCGGACGGTGTCTACCGTTGTTTCCCTTTTGATTCTACATTCAATTGGAATGTTCATGATTTCGGTCCTTTGTATATCCCCCGAAAAGGGGATAGAATTACCGTGAATCAAACAAATTATAAGCTATACAAACAAATGATCGAGTGGGAATCAAAAGATTCCCTATCGTGGAAAGATAGTAAAGTTTATATAGGAGACAAACAGGTAAGACAATACCAGTTCCAAAGCAACTATTACTTCGTGGCCGGAGATAAGACAGAAAACTCTAGAGATTCCCGTTATCTCGGACTTATACCGGAGGAATTTATCGTAGGGGTAGCTTGGAAAGTGTGGAAATCCGTTGACCCTTACACGGGGGAATACAGAAAGGGACGTTTTTGGAAAAATATTCGAAACAATTGAAGAATTATGAATAAGCTTATTTTATATGTATGCGCTTGGATCTGTCTGCACTCTTGCGGTTTCTCAAAAAGCCAAGAAGAAAGTATGTTGGAATATGCGTTGTCGCAAGCCGGCGATAACAGGAAAGAGTTGGAATATGTCATCAAATACTATGAAGGGGATTCGTTAAAAAGAGAGGCCGCCCGCTTTTTGATACGCAATATGGTCTATCATTTCGGATATGAGAAGCGAGAGAGGGTATCAGACATCACCACCCTATCCTCGGACTATCTAATCCGTAATATCGAGCTGGCGTTTCAGGCGTGGCCCAAGCCCTGGAATAAATCGGTAAGTTTCGAGAATTTTTGCAGGTATATACTTCCCTACCGGGGGTTATACGAACCGCCCTCCGGTTTACGTGAGGAGCTGATGCGGACGTACCTCCCTTTGCTGGATAGTTCGCATATTGATAACACGTACGATGCGGCCGTGAGGTTACAAAAGATACTACGAACCCGAGTCACCTATCAAACGGAGATACCCATCCACTATCCAACCGCAGAGGAGATCCACCGGACAGGGGTTGGACGTTGTGATGGGGTAGTCTTGTATGGTATCCAGCTGATGCGTGCGGCCGGTATTCCCACTGTAGCAGAACATACGATCTGGACTCGTAGGAACGGGGAACATTATTGGTGCGCATTCTTAAACGAGGATGGGCGATTCCTACCTTTCGCTCCGGAGTACGAAGGCCCGGATTCCTTGATCTACAACCTAACCAAGCCGTTCTTGACCCCGGCCAAGGTTTACAGATACGGATTCGCCCCCTTACATCCGGTAACGACCGAGTCGACCGATGAATACCGTACGTTCTTAAAAAATCCGTTATTGACCGCTGTCACGGAGCAATACCTACCACCTGTCGCAGATATCCATACGACTTGCGACCTCCCGGTGAGATCAAAAAGAGCACCTATTTACCTCTGTACCTATAATCATGGTAACTGGAGGCCTTTCGCCATGAGCGAACGGATCGGCAACCGCTGTACCTTCCCGAAGATCGTAGGCGATGATGTGTTTATCATCGCCGAATATGACAAAGAGGCTTATGGCTCACTACGCTTCATCACATCCCCTTTCCATGTGAGCAATACGGGGATCATCACGAAAATTAAGCCCGATCCGGCCCGAACCGATTCCATCTTTATCGCCTCGGACAACCCGTATCAACAGCAAGTGCCGTATACACTCGCTTATTGGGAACAGGAACAGCAGTGTTTTAAAAACGGATATTTCCCGACAGACACGATACCCGGTGGCATCCTCATTCGCAAGATACCTAAAGGGAGCCTGTTGAAAGCGATGATCTCGCGACCGGAAAAGGCTGCGGAAGATCGTATCTTTTTGGTGGAAAACGGTACGGTAAAAAGATATTAACCATGAAAGAACTGTTGAAACTCGGCGTATATACCCTACTTGGGACACTTTTGCTAAGCGCCCCTTTCGCAGGATTGGGAATGCTATCCACACACTTGGTGACAGAGAAAACCTTTTGGATTCAACTAATCACCCTGTTCTTATCCGCCGTGTCCCTACAAGGTTTGTGGTTGAATCCAAGCAAGGAGCTGTGCCCATGGACTTACGTGGATATCCTCCCCCTTTCCCTCTTGGGGCTTATCCTCCTCTCTTATCCCTACTCCATACACCCGGAGCCGGAAAAGCTCCTGTTTATCGGACAAATGGTTGTCTTGTGGTATCTGCTTCGGCAGGTACTCCATGAATGTCCGGTGCTCATAGGATATTTTTCAATGTTCTTTATCGCGACAGGCCTTATAGAAGCCATCTGGGGCTTCCGTCAATTACAGGGATGGGCCTATTCGAACCATTCCCTGTTTCGGCTGACCGGCTCTTTTTTCAATCCGGGGCCTTATTCCGGATATTTGGCGATCACATTACCGGTGGCTCTTGGCATCTTGCTGGAACAGTCCAAACGAAATATGCCCTATTACCTGTCCATGGGATGTATAGGCACAGCGATCGTTGTACTTCCTGCGGGAATGAGCCGATCGGCATGGATAGCGGTGGTCGTTTCTTGCGCCTGGGTATATGCCCTGTACCGCCTTGACAGGAAACAGGCAGCGACCAGACTGAGACAACACAAAAGGTGGTATATCATAGGCGGTATCCTAGGCGGCATATTGCTTCTTGGCGGGAGCGCATCACTCTATACATTAAAGAAAGATTCGGCAGACGGAAGGTTTCTGATGTGGAAGATCACGACGAAAGCGATACAAAAACAACCGATTACAGGTACCAGCCTAGGTGGGTTCCCTGCCGCTTACGCTGAAACACAAGCGGAATACATGGCTTCGGGAAAAGCGACTGAACAGGAAAAGTTGGTTGCCGGATGCCCGGAGTACGCATTTAATGAATACTTGCAGATTGGATTAGAACAGGGGTTAGTAGGATTAGCCCTATTTATAGGCTGGCTGGGGCTTCTATTTTATAAAGGAATAAAGAACAAAAGGTATGCTTGTTGCGGGGGATTGATGTCTCTGGCTATATTCGCCTTCTCTTCTTATCCATTACAATTGCCGGAGTTTTGGGTAGTATTGATATTCCTAGGGGTGATGAGCGTAACACCGGACAAGGATGAGATCCGTGAGAATCAAATGGCCATAGATGGGGCAAACAGATATTTTTTATGGGAATCGCTATCCTTGGAATTGGTTTGTTCTGGATGCAAAAAGATCATTATAAGGCTTATCAACAATGGAACAAGGCGCAAATGTATTACAAAAATAAAGCTTACGAAGCGGCCTTGGAGGTATATGAACCTTTGTATCCATTATTGAAGCATAAACCGGAATTCCTTTTCGAGGTCGCTCAATGCCTAAGCAAGACCGGACGATACGAGAAAGCGAATGGATATCTGGAAAGAGCTGTCTTATTAAGCTCCGATCCCATGCTTTATTACGTAATGGCTAAAAATGAGCAGTGTTTAGGTGAATACCGACAAGCGGAAAAGCACCTGTTACATGCCATTGATATTTTACCGGAACGTATCTATCCGTATTATCTGTTAATGAATCTTTATACGGAACCATCTTATTTTCAACCTGCAAAATTGAAAATGGCGATTGATTCCGTATTAACTAAGAAACCCAAAGTGGAAAGTTCCGCTATTAAAGAAATGAAAGAGAAAGCACGAAGTATGTTAAACAACACATCAATATGAATACAATATCCTTATTTTTATAGCAATTACGACTACATCGTAACAATAAATACTTATATTTGCGAATGACAAATTGTACAAACCGATCAATCATACGAGTATGAAATACTATAAATTGTTGACCTTTACGCTTTTATTCTGTTTAAGCGCATGCGGCGGAGAAAAGAAAGATACAGATACCACACAGGATTCCGTAGAAACCGTATTGCCGGATGAGGCGAACGAAGTCACGATCATGACTTTGAAGCAAACGGAATTTAATCATGAGTTGATAAGCAATGGTAAACTGTCCGCTCGCAAGTTGGTGGACTTACAATTTGAGTCGGCAGAACCCATCGCCCGCATCTACGTGAAGAACGGAGACCGGGTAAACAAAGGACAGAAAATAGCGGAACTCGCTACTTTCCGGCTCACGAACAAAACAGCGCAAGCCAAGGATGCCCTAGAGAAAGCGAGGCTTGAATTAAAAGACGTATTGATCGGTCAAGGATATATGCTGGAAGACTCAGCGAAAGTCCCGCCTGCGACGCTCAACCTAGCACGGGTAAAAAGTGGATATGATCTGGCGCTCGCCCAATATCAACTTGCCCAATATGAGGAACAGAATGCGACGCTAATCGCGCCTTTCGACGGTATTATCGCAAACCTTTTCGCTAAACAAGAGAACGTGGCGTCTACGACGGACGCATTCTGTACCGTTATCGATCCTCATAGTCTGGAAGCCTCTTTCACCGTATTGGAAAGTGAGTTGCCGCTTATCCAAAACGGAGATAAAGTGGAAGTTACCCCTTTCGCCACCACCAGCTTAAAGACTGAAGGACGTATATCCGAGATCAACCCGCTAGTGGATGAGAACGGGATGGTACAAGTGAAAGCGGCGGTAAACGACAAAGGTAAATTATTCGAAGGCATGAATGTACGGGTTAGCGTACAACGCTCGCTTGGGAAGCAATTGGTCGTACCTAAAACGGCTGTGGTATTACGTTCCGGAAAACAAGTCGTATTTACTTTAGTTGATGGGCACGCTTATTGGAACTACGTGCGCACCGGACTGGAAAACGCGGATAGTTATACCCTTTTGGAAGGATTGAAAGAAGCGGATGTCGTGATTACAAGCGGCAATATTAATCTGGCGCATGAGTCACCGGTCAAGGTAATTGAAAATTGAGAATTGAGAATTGAGAATTGAAAATTAGTTGCGTATGATTCGCTTCCTGCTACAACGTCCGATAGCGGTATTGATGGCTTTTACGGCCTGCTTTATCGTGGGGTTGGTGACTTATTTCACCATACCGGTCTCCTTATTGCCTGATATCGCCATACCTGAGATTACCGTTCAGATATCCGGACAAAATACATCCGCACGGGAATTGGAAAATACTGTCGTAAAGCCGGTCCGTTTGCAATTGATGCAAGTGGCAGGATTACGGGATATCCATAGCGAGACTCGCGATGGAGCGGGTATTATCCGCCTTAGCTTCGACTTTGGCACGAACACGGATCTTGCCTTTATAGAGGTCAATGAGAAAATAGACGCCGCCATGAATTACCTGCCCCGTGAGGTAGAACGTCCACGGGTAGTCAAGGCGAGCGCTACGGACATTCCGGTGTTTTGCCTCAACCTCACACTCAAGACAATTGAAAACGACGAGGCTTTCCTCGATCTTTGCCAATTCGCAGAAACAGTAATCAAGCGAAGGATCGAACAGTTGCCGGAAGTCGCGATGGTGGATATCACGGGCATATTAGGACGGCAATTACAGATCGTACCGGATATGAAACTCTTGGATATGGCTGATATTACGTTAAATGATTTGGAATCAGCCTTGTCTGCCAATAATATAGAGCCGGGAAGCATGACCGTACGGGATGGTTATTATGAGTACAATATTAAATTTTCTACCTTATTACGTACACCGGAAGACGTACAAAATATCTATATCCGTAAGAATGACCGAATCTTCCAGATAAAAGATCTGGCAAAAGTAGCTGTCGTACCGGAAAAAGAAACCGGCTTATCGCTAGCCAACGGGGAAAGGGCCGTTACATTAGCCGTTATCAAGCAAGCGGATGAGAATATGGACAATATGAAAGAGGCGCTTGCCGAGGTTACCGATTATTTCAAGTCTATTTACCCGGATATTGAATTTACGATCACAAGAAACCAGACCGAGTTATTGGATTATACGATCTCCAACCTCAAACAGAATCTATCGTTAGGTTTCTTATTTATCTGCATCGTGGCGATCCTTTTCCTCGGGGACGTAAAAAGCCCGGCGGTAATCGGACTAAGTATGGTAGTCAGTATCATCATTAGTTTCCTGTTCTTCTACCTTTTCAATATGTCCTTAAATATCATCTCCCTATCCGGATTGATTTTGGCATTGGGTATGATGATAGACAGTTCCATCATCGTGACGGAGAATATAGCGCAATACCGGGCAAAAGGAGATAATCTGGAAGAAGCGTGTATAAAAGGGACCACAGAAGTAATCACCCCCATGCTTAGTTCCACATTTACCACGATCGCCGTATTCGTCCCGCTGGTATTTATGAGTGGTATAGCGGGAGCGATTTTCTTCGATCAGGCGTTTGCTGTTACGGTTGGTTTAATGGTCTCTTATTTCACTGGAATCATGTTACTGCCTGTACTTTACAAATTAGTTTACAGCATACCGGAGATCAAGCATTCCTTTTTCAACCTGAAAATAAACAATTTGATCAAGGAGCATACGCTGGACCGATTCTATGACGGAGGGGTTGATTTCATATTCAGGCATAAGACCACTAGCCTACTATTTGTAGCTGTCACCATCCCCCTTTGCGCGATCCTATTCTATATGATCCCCAAAAGCCGGATGCCGGAAATCGATCAGAATGAGTTAATCGCACATGTTGAATGGAATGAGAACATCCATATTGATGAGAATAGAAAGAGAGTCACCGAATTATTTGGTGAGGCCGATCGGTTAGGTGCGCAACACACGGCCTATATCGGACAGCAACAATTCCTGCTAAACCGAGACAGGGAATTATCCATCTCGGAAGTAGAGCTTTATTTCAAGACAGAAGAGACCGATGCTATCGCTCCTTTACAACAAGAAATCTCCGCTTGGGTAAAGCGAAATTACCCGACAGCCGTATTATCGTTCTCTCCGCCGGAGACCGTGTTTGAGAAACTGTTCGTAACCGGTGAGGCCGATATCGTAGCCGAGTTCTATGCCCGTAACAAAGAACAAGCTCCGGATGCCCCTACTTTGCAAAAACTAGAGAAAACACTAGAGAGTAAGACCGGTCTCGCTCCCGTTGGCGTAGCTTTCGAGAATCAATTAAACATATCCATAGACCATCAGAAACTATTACTTTATAATATCTCCTATGAAGAGGTCTACCGGGTACTTAAGACGGCCTTCAAGGAAAATGAAGTCGCTACTTTACGCTCTTATCAACAGTATTTACCGATCACGCTAGCCGGAAACGAGCAAACGGTCGATCATATCCTACATAATACGTTAATCCGTACGCAACCGGACGAAAACCAAAAGACGAATCATGTCCCTCTTAGTGCAGTAACAAAAATTACTCCCGGAGAGGATTTGAAGATACTCACCGCTGGAAAGAACGGGGAATATATTCCTTTTAGCTTCTATCAAGTAGAGAATGCGGAACAGTTAATGGAAAATATTCGGGAGCTCGTCCGCAGCGAATCCAAAGATAAGACGAATTGGGACATCGATTTCTCGGGAAGCTTCTTCTCGAACCAACAAATGCTGAATGAACTGGTCGTCATCTTGTTCATATCCATTCTCTTGATGTACTTTATCTTAGCGGCGCAATTCGAGAGCTTCTTGCAGCCCTTGATCGTCCTGCTGGAAATACCTATAGACGTAGCCGCCTCCTTACTGGTATTATGGATATGCGGGCATACCTTAAACCTGATGAGTGCTATCGGTATCGTGGTAACT
>OGKX01001037.1_pt1 | contig 13108 bp, 8 predicted proteins | sample 1572541 | NCBI WGS metagenome assembly OGKX01 (sample SAMEA2581982, study PRJEB24529) | metagenome | biome: Human gut stool | place: China | collected 2011
AACGCCACCCGGCCTCGCAGAGCGAGCACCTTTGTATGCCGAAAAACTTTTCGGCATACAAAAGGTGCTCGCTCTGCGAGGTTGGGTGGCGTTCCCGAGTCACGCCACTTAAACTACCAGCTTGATGACAACCACGAAAAAGAGGATCGGACGCCCGACAACAACAGACCCCAGGGTTCACAGGTATAATTTCAAACTCACCACGGAAGAGAATATCCGCTTTAAGCAGATGCTTTGTAAGGCAGGATTGGAGCATAACCGCAGCCGGTTTATCGTCAAACGCATCTTCGCCGAGGAGTTCGTCGTCGTCAGTCGCGACCCGTCGAAAGTACAATTCATTGCGCGGCTGAACGACTTTTACTTCCAGTTTCAGAAGCTGGGAAATAACTACAATCAGATTGTAAAAGCCATCAACGCCCACTTTTCCAACACGGCGATTCCCCATCAGATCGCTATGCTGGAACAGCGCACACGCGAGCTGAAGGCCCTGAGCATCGAGATTCTCAACCTCGCAAAACAGGCTAAGGAATGGTTGCGAATATAAGATCGGGCTCCTCGCCCGGCGGAGCCTTGTATTACAACAAGGAGAAAGTGGATAAGGATGAAGCCGAGGTCCTCTATTGGCAGAAGATGCTGGAACCATACGATAAACGCGGACGCCTCGATATCGATGCCTGTATGGAGAGTTTCCGGCCGTACCTCGAAGCTAACAGAAGGACGACCAATACGGTTTTCCATGTTTCGCTGAACCCTTCACCGGAAGACAAGCTGACCGATGAACAACTCCGGGAGGTTGCACGCGAATATATGGAACGCATGGGTTACGGCAACCAACCCTGATTATAATGTGGGAGTCTGCATATGTGGGATTTCAAAGAATATTGTTCAGGTCCTTTAGTTTAGGGGGGCAGTAGCGCTTGACTCATAATCAAGGACAGGATTATATTCTGTATAGAATAGCTAAAAATCAATTACTTACATTTGTTGCAGATGCTTTTTCATTATAGTATCAAAAAAGGGGACGGGCTTGTCCTGCGTGCCTGAATCCTACTTGAAGAGGAAAAGAAGGGCTACGATGGCAGGAAGAGTGGCGCGCAGAACGGAGAGGGCCTTGGTGATATTCTTCTCCACGGTCTTGATGCTGATGCCCAATCTGAGAGCTATCTCCTTGTTGGAAAGGTTGTCGCGCCTGCTCAGCAGGAAGATCTCTCGGCATCTTGGTGAAAGATTGTCTACAGCATTGTTGTATATCGACTCGAGTTCTTCATAGACGGTTTTATAGTCGGCTGTGTCCGACAGGAAGCACTGTGCGTAGAGCAAGTCTGTTGAAACATCGCGTATATGACTTTCAAGGAGCGTGTTATCCGGACATCTCTTGCGGATACTGTCGAGGCAGCGGTTACGCACGGTCGTGAACAGAAGCCCCTCCGGATTCTCGATTTCACGTCCTTTGTAATGCTCCCAAAATGAAACGAAGCAGTCGTGTACCATGTCGATACAGTTCCGGTTCATGGAATTCCCCCCCCCTAAATATCTGGAAGCATAGTTCATTAACCTGCCCGAGCAGGTGAAATACAGTTGCTCGAAAGATTCTGACGTCAATTTCATGTCGTAAATATAAACAAAAACTTCTGTTTTTAATTCTGCCGGATAAAAATTAGGATGTCAGTTCCCGGAACCGGTTGATTTGTATGGGGCGGATAGGGATTTTAATAAAAAACAGGGTAGGGTAAGGCCGCATTATTTCGTTTTTATATATAAAAGCCCATAATATGACGAACGAAATTAAAGATCTTTGCATACGTTTCTTTGAAGGACGGACTGATGAGTCGGAAGATATGGTCGTGATGGATTTCCGCGCATCCGATACCAGGACCTTCCACGAGTGGGAAAAGGAATGGAAAGCCGGAGCCTCGAAGAACTTCGAGAAAAGTTTCGGTTTTGAAAATGTACGCAGGCGTATACGTTGTCGTCTGGTTGCGAGGTGGTCCGCAAGAGCAGCCGCATTTGCCGCTTGCATTGTCGCTGCCGTGATGCTGATACCTGGAAAGAGCGGGACGGAAGCCGTGGAAACCATGCTGTGCGAGGCCACTCAGAGCTGCGAGAAGAAGACCGTTACGCTGCCTGATGGTACCAAAGTCTTCATGAATGCTCTCTCTACCCTTACTTACGGCGATGGATTCGGCATCACCAACAGGAATATTTCCATGACCGGCGAAGCATACTTCGATGTTGCGCCGGATAAAACCCTGCCATTCGTACTTGCCACACCGGAGGGCTGTATCACTGTTCTCGGAACCCGTTTCTCCGTCTCTTCATATGCCAGGCAAAAGACATTCAGTGCCGTGCTTGAGAAGGGAAGCATATCATTCGATACCGAGGGATGCAGCATGATGCTGGTTCCGGGAGAGGTTCTGTCCATAGACAAACTCTCCGGGACGGTGACAAGATCACGGACCGATGTTGAAAAAAGTCTTTATTGGATGAAGGGGCGCATCGAATACGACTCCATTCTGCTCGACGATCTGTTCGACCGTATCGGCTCCATTTACGGAGTCGAGATCGTCAATAATGCGACCGCCTTGTCGTCAACCAAATTCGGAATACTTCTGAGCGACAGTAATTCGGTCTCGGATATTTTTGCCGCCATTTCCCATGTGGTGCCCGTAAGTTACGAGATAAATGATGGCAGGATCGTAGTCTATGAAAAGAAATAAACCAATAACCAACTTAAATAATATGACAGTAAGAACCTTAAAAAAACATCTGGCGGTTTTATCCGTCCTTCTTGTCATGACCCCCGCGGTCTATGCGCAGAAGGTGACAGCGGAATTCCGCAACACTCCGGTGGCCGATGTACTCAAGGAGATCGAAAAGCAGACTGGCTGCTCATTCGTCTACAAGACATCGGACATCAAGGAAGCTAAAGCAAGCGGTTCATTCAAGGACGCTCCGCTTGCCGATGTCCTGTCTAAGGTCATCACACCTCCGCTTACTTACAGTATTGAGGGCAATATAATTGCCATCAGCAATGATTCTGCTCCAAAGGCCGCAAGGGAGCAGTCCTCCCGATTGAAAGTCAAAAGAAAGGGGGTTATTAGAGATGTTTCCGGCGACCCTCTTGTCGGCGCATCGGTGTTGATCAAGGGGACACAAACCGGCGTAGTATCGGACATCGACGGCCGCTATGAGATTGCCGCAAGTTCGGCAGACGCGCTGGTCTTCAGTTATCTCGGATATGTCGACAAAGAAATCTCACTCAAGGGGTTGGGGACAGACGTTGATGTGATTCTCGAATCGGACATGCAGTTCCTCGACGAAGTGGTCGTAACCGGATACGGTACCACCACGAGGAAGAACCTGACCACCGCTATTGCGACAGTGAAACCCAATGCCATCAGTAAGGCGGCCAACTCCAGTATGCAGTCCCTGCTTATGGGCCGTGTGGCTGGTATGAATGCCGCCATCAATTCGACCCAGCCCGGCGGTTCGGTAAGCATTTCCATCCGTGGCGGCGGTACGCCAGTCTATGTAGTGGACGGAATCGTGATGCAGAACAACGACTTCGATACCGGTACAGGTAATCTTGCCGTTCCGTCATCTGTCAGCCGCGGCCCCCTCGGAGGACTCAATCCGTCTGATATCGAATCGATAGAGGTCCTCAAGGACGCCTCTGCTGCCATCTACGGAATCGGTGCGGCCAACGGCGTTATTCTCATCACCACCAAGAAAGGCAAGACCGGAAAGCCTACGGTCACATATGACGGCAGCTATTCCTACATCAGCAACTACAAGCACCTTGATATGGTCGACGGCCCGACACTCATGAACCTGGTGAACATCTACAGCAAGGAGTCGTTTCTCTACGACAGGGGATATTATCCTTACGGCAGCACGACCTACGACGGCAGCTGGTCGCCGATCTTCTCGCCCGAACAGATCCGCAATGCCATCACCACCGACTGGCTGGATTTCGTGCTGAAGTCGGGACATGTCAACAATCACAATGCTACGGTCTCGGGCGGCACCGAAAAATTCAAATATTATCTCGGTGCCAACTGGTATGATGAAGCGGCCGTCGTGCACAATTCGGACATGCGCCGCTTCTCCGTCAGGACCAATGTCAGTTCGCAGATTACCGACTGGCTCAGTTTAGGAGCTGTCATGAATTACAGCCGGAACAACTATACCAATTCCACCAACGGCGGTGACAAGGGTAATCTCGGAAACCAGGGTGCCGGCGCTCTGTATGCTGCAACCACATATCCGTCCTATCTTCCGGTGAAGGATGAAAACGGCAAATATTCCCGCTATGACAGGACCCCGAATCCTGTTTCCGTGCAGGACCTGCAGGACCACACGAAGATGACGGAAGCTTTTGTCAATTTCTCGTTGGATGCCACCCTTGTAAAGAATTGGCTCACGCTCAAGGGAGTGTATGGAATCAACATACAGAACAACTATCGTAATGCCTACATCCCTTCATACGTCTATTTTGCCTTGCAGGAGAAATCGAGAGGAAGCATAAGTTCCGGCCGCAGGGAGGCGACCACCTATGAAGCATTCCTCAATTTCCAGCACAAACTCGGGGAAATCGTGGATGTAAGCGCGATGTTCGGTGTGGGACTCTATTTTGACGAGGGTACGACCGAGACCATCTCCTATGACAATGCCAACGATCACATCGCCGGTGACAATCTTTCCATGGCAGACGGACCGTTTATTCCCGCTTCAGGCAGATGGAAGAACGAGAAACGTTCGCAGTTCGCCCGGGTCTCTTTCGATTTCCTCGACCGGTATATCGTTTCCGCCTCTTTCCGCAGGGACGGTTCCGACAAGTTCTTCCCCGGAAAGAAATATGCACTGTTCTCCTCTGTGTCGGCGGCATGGAAAATCAGCGACGAGCCGTGGATGGCCAACGTCACGGCCGTAAACCTGCTCAAACTCAGGGCCAGCTGGGGAGAAACCGGCAGCGACAACCTCGGCACGACTCTTTGGGGCACGGTCGGTGTGTCTCGCGAGGATGTGCAGTTCAACCACAACTCTACCTCATACGTTCCTTTTCTTACGCTCGGCGCCAATTATCCCGACGTGACCTGGCAAAAGACCGTGATGAAGAATATCGGTCTCGACTGGTCGCTGTTCAAGGACCGCGTCACGGGCAGCCTTGATTTCTGGCGCAACGATGTTACCAACCTGCTCGGCACGGCCCCGACAGAACTGCTCGGCATGTTCAGTGACCGTCCCGTCAATTCCGGCCACTATTATCGCGCCGGTATCGACTTTTCTGTCAGCACGGTCAATATAAATACCCGCAACTTCAAGTGGACCTCTGTGCTGAACCTCTCCCACGACGAGGCTTATTGGGTGGAGCGTCAGGTTAATTACGCCTACAAGCCCTATCAGAAACAGGTTAAGGAACCGATGAATGCCTACTATCATTTCAAATACGACGGTCTTATCAATTATGATCTGACCAACATGCCGCAGTCCCAGCGGTCTCTTGGCGCCAAAGCCTGCCAGCCGGGTTTCCCGATCATCGTGGACAAGAATAAGGACGGCAAGATCAATATCGATGACATCTACATGGAAGACAACCGTCCGAAGATTCAGTACGGTTTCGGAAATACGTTCACCTGGAAGAATTTCGACCTCGACATCTTCCTTTACGGTCAGGCCGGCCATCGCAAGAACAACGATGCCGTTGTCATGGCTTGCAGCCCGACAAACCTTGCCAAAGGCGTGGATGCGAGAAACGTATCGACTTTCGTGTATGAAATGTGGAACAGCCAGACGGGGCTTGCAGGCACCGAACCGGGCATTGCCTATTACAAGAATGTAACCTTGCCGGAAAATGTCTGGGCGGATGTCGGTATGGAGGATGCCTGGTTCATCCGTGTGAGAAACATCACGTTCGGATATAATTTCCCGGAGCGCATCCTGTCCAGGATGGGAGGATTCATCTCTTCGTTGCGAATTTATGTGGATTTTCAGAATCCGTTTACGTTCACCGCATTCCGTGGATATGACCCTGAAATCAACACTGCCGGCGGAACCCTCAGGGGAGGACTGTTCCCGATGGTCAGAAATTACACGGCCGGACTCAAAATAACCTTCTAAGGACATGAAAAAGACAATCCATATCTTACTTCTTGCAGCTCTGAGCCTGTTTGCAGGAAGTTGCAGCTCGGATTTTAATCCGAACATCTACGGTCAGCTGATGGTGGGTACATTCCCTACCAATGAGGCCGAATATACCAGCTATATGATGACCTGCTATATGCCGTACACGAATGTATGGACCTACAACATGGGAACGGCGGGCAACCAGTATCCTCTCCCCATACAGAGTTGCGGAAACGTCAGGATGTTCGATGTGACCTCCGACATCTGCGGCAGGGCGAAAAACCTGCAGGACTGGGAACGTTTCTCGGTGGGCGATTTCAGTAACTGCTACTTTTATGCACGCAACACCATCAACGACTACAATTGCGTGAATCATTTCAGTAAGTGCCAGCAGATTACCCGCTATACCGAAATCATCGGCACGCTTGAAAAAGCATCCGAGGAGCATATCCGCCCCGAAGTCAAACGCCAGCTGGTTGCAGAGGCAAGACTGTGCAGGGCCAACATGCTTTACTTTCTCCTGCATGTATACGGTCCCGTCGCGGTGGTTATGGATCCGGAGAAAGTCACCGACTCCAATACGCTTTCCGACCTCAGGCGGCCGTCGCTCGACCAGTATTGCCAGTGGATTTATGACGACATGCTGTATGCCGCCGAGAATCTGAGCGAGACGGCTCCCGATCCGGGCCGCTGGACCCGGGATTATGCAAGGTTCTGTCTGATGAAGCACTGCCTCAACGAGGGTTATCATAAGGACGGCTGGTATCAGAAAGGGCTCGACATGTATGCCGAACTCAATACGGGCAAGTATGACCTGTTTCCGGACTATGCCGAGATGTTCAAGAACGCCAACAAGGGCAACTGCGAATATATCATGGCTGTGCTCTGTACCGAGGAGGCCGACGGCAACCCGCGCCGCGGCAATTTCAACCCCATGCTGATGTGGAGCCTTCCTTCGGAACTCGCACCTTCTGCGACCTTTCCCGTCGGCGGAGGCTGGTTCCAGGCAAACAGCATAGATGTGAAATGGTACAAGACATTCGAGTCTGCGGATGAAAGGCGTTCGGTCATCGTTACCTCCTATAAGGCAAAGGACGGAACGAATGTCGGCGATGCCCATATCGGAATCCGCTGGAATGGATATATCGTCAACAAATGGCCGCAGGAGACCCAGACACAGTTCCAGGGGCAGGATATTCCTCTTGCAAGATGGGCCGATGTGCTGCTTATGTTCGCGGAACTTGACACCCGTAAGAACAACGCTGTGTCGCCGGAGGCTGTCGCGGCTGTCGACAAGGTCCGTGACAGAGCCGGGCTCGAAGGGCTTCCCGCAGCCAAGACTGCATCCGTGGAGGCATTTCTCGATGCCATTCTGATGGAGCGGGGACACGAGTTCTTCTTCGAGGGTTTCCGCAAGATCGACCTTATCCGTCATAACCGCTTCGCTCAGGAGATGCACCGCTACAAGAGCGTGACCCCTCCTCTTCAGTACATTCCTCTGCCCAATTTCGTGTTGCAGATGTCCGAACTCTACGGCGTGGACGTGGAGCAGACCTATGAACGTCCGGAATACTCGCAGGACCGGAATCTTGCAAATCCTATTTAAAACAAATGACAATGAAAAAGAAAATGACGATATTATTTACAGGCATACTCGCAGCGCTGCTCTCTTCAGGCTGCGCAGAGACTGCTGAACCTTTCGTTCCGGAGACGCATCCTGCCTATGCGGAGGGCGAGGGAGGATACCTTTGGGCCCATATGACCCACAACAACTACTATAAGCTCTTTTATGCCGTGTCCCGCGACGCATTCAATTGGACGACACTCAACGACGGCCAGATCATCGATATGGCCTATGAAGGTCATCCGGACATCTGTCTGGGCCCCGACGGAGTATATCGTATGATCGCTGTTCATCCGTTGCGACTCTATTCCAGCCGCGATCTCGTGACCTGGACAAAGACTCCTCTCGATCCCGAGATCTTCGAACGCGAGCGTGAATATGGCTATACCTCCGTGAGTGATTACGGGGCACCGAAGATGTGCTATGACCCTCGCGGAGAGCGTTACATAATTACCTGGCATGCCAGCAAAGGTATGAATGAAGACGGCACCGCATACAACGACTGGGATACCATGACCACATTCTATGTCACCACGAAGGACTTCGAGACCTTTACATTCCCCCAGAAGCTCTTCCCGTATTTCGACGGCGACGACAAGGATATGGCCATGATCGATACCATTCTCCGGGATGTGGACGGCAAGTTCTACGCCATCCTCAAGGACGAGCGCAAAGTGGACGTTCCGCTGCCGCTCGGCTCTCCGGATACGGGAAAAAGCATCCGCATCTGTACGGGAGACAATATTCTCGGTCCGTATACCAATCCGGGCCCTCCTATCGTGGGCAGCAACAAAATGTGGCTCGAAGCCCCCATATTCGTCGAGCTTCCGCATGGCAGCGGGTATGCGATCTTCATGGATTCGTATCATGAGTCCCCTTTCGGCTATATCATGTTTCGCAGCGAGACCATGGAGGGCCCCTGGCTCTACCGCAACATCAAGGGACCGAATGTCCTTGACGGCACGGACCGTCCGGGCGCTGTACACGGATGCATCGTAAAGGTGCCGGAGGAGATCTATCAGGGCATTCTCAAGGCGTATCTTAAATAATCGGAAATCATGAAAAAGACTGCTATCATATTATCGCTGATTTTGTGCTCCGTCGCTTGCCGGGAGATGCCTGAGGCATACGATGTCTGGCCCGACTGGGGCGAAGAGATGCCGGACCCTATGGTCATAAACGGTGCGGAATCGGACGAGACCCCGTATGAGGGGCAGCCCGCATGGAATCTTGACCTTGTCGACGGACAGCAGCTCAGCTTCTCCGGATTCCGCGGTGTGGCAAGAATGCTTCAGCCGGACTGGTTCGATTCCGTTGCCAAGGACGGGGATAGCTATGTGGCTGAATTTCACGGAAATGATGGAAAATACCGCATGGTGTACGACCAAAAGAACGGTTTCTTTTTCCTCGAACAGCCCGGAACGGAGTTCCCTGACGGCGTGTGGCTGATAGGAGCAGGTTGGGGACACGGCAATTCTGCATCCGCCACCGTCAGCAAAGGCTGGGCACTCGGCGGTGCCAATGATGTGGGGTATCCCAAGAAGATCGGTGAATCGCGTTGGCAGTATACTCTTTTCCTGGACAGCGGCTTTTCTTTCAAGTTCTTCAGGAAAAGGGCATGGAACAACGAAATCACCTCTAACGATGTGAAATGTCTCTGTCCGTTTACCATCACCGGCAAGGCCAATGGCGACTTTGTCCCCGGACCTTTCTTCGAGAAAGGGGTCTATACCATCCTGTTGGACACCGAGGAAAAGACGCTTGGCATCGCCGATTATTCATTCGAGGTGGCGTATAAGATAAACGGGGAGCCGCTCGGAGTGCTTCCTGACGGTGCGTCCATGCTCGGCATCTCGCTCGACCTCAATACGGGGGATGAAATCGAATTCACGTCCAATTTCGGTGACATCTCGAAAATCCTGCAACCTGATATGATGGAAGCCGTTTCGGCTGCCAAGGCAAGATTCAAGGGGCCTTCCGGCAAGTGGAACCTCTTCTATGATGTGAACAGCAAACTCATCTATATGGAGAACCGCAGCCTTGCATATCCGGCGAGCATCTGGATTCAGGGCGCCGGATTCGGTCATCCGGCCGCCGGCCGTACTTCCGTCAAGGGATGGGTGTGGGATTCTCCGGCTGACTGCTTCCAGATGCTTCCGGTCGAGAACGGAGTGTATGAGACGACCGTGTTCCTCAACGGAAATGCCGAACTCAAGTTCTACAAGAAACGCGGCTGGGGCGAAGCCGACGAGATTACCTCGATGGAATGCGATCCGCTTCCTGCCGACAAGTTGGAGAAGGGCTGGAACAATCACTTCACCGGAAACTTCGTTGCTTCCGATTCATTTGAGGCCGGGGTATATAAGATCAGGGTGGATGTGAACCAGAATGTCGTGGCTCTGATGGACTTCATGCAGGAGAGTGATGTGAAACCGGCCGAACCTGCGGTCAACGGCGTGAAGCTTGCCTGGCGAACAGTCGGCGACAAGGAATATCTTGCAGCCGATCTGAGTCTCGCAAAGGGACAGAAGATGGACTTCAAGGGATTCAACACCCTGCAACGCCTTCTCCAGCCGGACTTTTACAAATTCAATGACGGAAACATCGTATTCCTCGCCCCGGACGGCGACTATTCGATCTACTATCTCCCCGATCTTGAGCTGCTCTATACCGAGTATCACATGGATGCGGGGTATCCCGAGACGCTCTGGATCGGAGGAAACGGCAGATTCACTTCTCCTTGGGCCGATGCAAGTTCGGGTGGAAAGTTCATTTCACCGTGGAATACATGGAAGCACCCGACCGGACCGTTCTATCGAATATGCTGCGTCAAAACCGGTGAGGATACCTATGAAGCGACGCTGTATATCGCTTCCGGTGCACAGAATTTCGGACAGTTCCGATTCTACCTCAGGTGTCAGACGAATCCATGGGACTGCTTCAGCGCCAACAAGGCTGAAAACGACAATGACAAGCCTGCCAAAGACCGTCTCTCACAGTACTATCAAGGAGCTTACTTCCAGGCTAAGAGCGATAACTTCGTTCCGAAAGGAGAAGCGAACTGCGAAGCCGGTGTATATCATGTGGTGGCTGACATTAAGAATCAGACAATGACATATACTAAAATCAGATAACACGAACCATAATGAAAAAAATACTGATTAACATACTATGCCCAGTATGTGCGCTGGTCATGACGGTGTCATGCTATGACGATGCCGAAATAAAGTCGGCCATTGACGACCTTGATTCAAGGCTCTCCAAGGTAGAGGAACAGGTCAGGGCCTGGAACAATTATGTAGCCGACCTGAAAGACCTTGTCCATGCTATCGATGCAAGGGAATATGTTACAGACATACAATCGATCGAGGAGGGCGGCAAGACCGGCTGGGCCGTATATCTCAGCAAACATGACGCACCTTTGAAATTCTTCAATGGTGCAGACGGCAAGCCCGGAGCAGACGGTAAACCCGGTACGGAGGGCAAAGCTCCCGATATCGGAGTAAGGCAGGACGCGGACGGACAGTGGTACTGGACTCTCGATGGCGAATTTATCATTGTCGAAGGGCAGAAAATCAGAGCCAGCGGACGCGACGGTTCCGATGGTACGCCGGGCGATGACGGTGTCACTCCAAAGTTCAAGATAGAGGACGGAAACTGGTATGTTTCCTATGACAACGGTGTCACCTGGTCCGACGAACCTCTCGGCGTGGCTGGAAATGCAGGCATATTCTCGGATGTAATTGCCGATGACGAAAAAGTTACGTTCATCCTCGCTTCCGGAGACCCCGACATCGTGATATGGCGCAAGGCCCGCTTCACGCTCTCCCTCTCGCTTGGCGAATGCTTCGTTGACAAGGGGGCTGTCGGTGTCGTGAACTATACCGTAAGCGGAGCCGAAGAAGGGGACGATGTGATGGTATATACGTTCTATAAGCCTCAGGATTGGAATGTCAAGGTGACTGCCACCGATGCATCTGCCGGTTCCGTGGAGATTTCGGCTCCGGCCGTGATCGGCAGGGAAGTCATTATCCTGCAAGCTCTGAACACCACCACCGGAGAGATCTATTCCAAAGGTCTCCGCGTCAGCAACGGAAAATTCGAGGTCGATAACGGTGCTGTGGCCGCTAAAGCGCAGGGCGGGGTATATCCTGTAAGACTTACAACCAACATAGAGCCCGAGCTATGTACTTATACTTCGTCTGCCTCGTGGGTGACTGTCGCTCCTGCGACAAGAAGTGTACGCACCGACGAACTTGTCATCACCGTAGCCGAGAACACTGCGGCTGCGAGGAGTGCTACCCTTACGATCAGCTGCGAGGGCATCATGGATGACATCGAGGTTTCCATCGCACAGGAGGCTTCCGCGACTTGTCCTTCTGTCAATGGCATCTGTTTCGACGAATGCAGCTATGAAGGGTTTCTTAAGGCTGAAGCTAAATTTACAACGGGGCAAAAGGCTGTTTTCACCAACATCGGGAATATCGAGGAGAAGCTTCAGCCGAGTTTCTGGGTTGTTGCGGGCGAAGATGTAGTCTTCAATGCACTCTCTGCCGATGTCGTTCTCTATATGAAAATATCCGACGGTCTTATCTACACCGAATATCCGGAAACGGCCGGATTCCCGGATGCCTTGTGGATGAGAGGGGCCGGCCAGTACGGCCATCCCGGCGCAGCCGGAGAACTGATTGCACTCGACGCTACGGGGACCACTCCGGAGCACAGAATCTGCCCGGCACGGATTGCCGACGGCAAGTTCAAGGCCGTTGCCTATGTGGATTTCAGTAAGGATCAGATTTTCAAGTTCTACGGCTCGGTGCATGGCGATAACGGACAGTACAATGGAACCGGTAAAAACGACGGCGTAAAATGCGACTTGTATAAAAACGGAGAAAAGGCTACTTGGGACTGGGAATGGTTTACACAGCCCGGCAACCCCAAAGCGAAAGGCTTCATGACCTTGTTTCTCGATACCGAGGAAAAGAGGCTCGATTTTACTGCCATGGACCGTATGTGGCCGGACTCTCCTGTCGTGGACGGCATAAAGATGATGCCGACGAGATATGTGGACTACATGAGCGCATATCTCCATCTGACCGGCGGACAGAGCGTACGGTTCAGCGGCGTGGCCGATCTTGAAAAGGTTCTCCAGACGCATTTCTGGACCGTGAGCGGGAACAGCGCGGTCTTTAACGGCCGGGAAGGCGATTATGTGCTGCATTACAACAAGAACACCGGCCTTGTCTATACGGAGCTGAACGAACTGGCTCCGGCAAATGCCAACGAGGCCAGCTGGGCGACTGCACAGGCTGAATATGCAGGTAAGATGCCGACTTACTGGATCGGCGGCGGGGGGGG
>OGKX01001039.1_pt1 | contig 13088 bp, 10 predicted proteins | sample 1572541 | NCBI WGS metagenome assembly OGKX01 (sample SAMEA2581982, study PRJEB24529) | metagenome | biome: Human gut stool | place: China | collected 2011
CAGAAGAATTATCCTGCGGCTTTACCCCGGATGCCAGTTTGCCATGAATACACGGAAAACTGGCATCCGGGGTAAAGCCGCAGGATAATTCTTCTGCCACTTCATTATAATGTTCCATACATTTGGAACCTGTTTCCTCATTACATCCCATAATGAGACGTACTCTCTTGTTCAGCTTCACACCTGAATCGCGAAGAAGCTTCATTGCATAAAGAGCTTCCAGAACAGGTCCCTTATCATCTGTTGTTCCACGACCATAAACATAATCACCCTCGCGTGTCAGTTTAAACGGATCATAACTCCAGTCGCCGCCTACAGGTACAATATCCAGATGTCCGGCGATACCAACAATCTCATCACCCTCGCCCATCTCTGCATAACCACAGTAATTGTCCAGATTGACTGTTTTAAATCCAAGCTCCTGTGCTATCTTAAGACCTTCTTCCAGTGCTTTGGCAGGACCTTCTCCAAAGGGCTTATCCTCTGCGGGAGTGCCAAGCTGTGAATCAATGGCAACCAGCCTTCCCAGATTGGTAAGCATCTCCTCTGTTAATCCATGAATCTGTTCTTTAATATCCATAATTTTTGCGCCTCCAGTTAAATACTTTCTCTATCTTTGAAATATCTTTATCACTATTTTATCATTTTATCATATTCGGGCACAAAATAACAGCAGATTGCAGGAATGTTTTTTCAAAACACGATATTTCAGACCCACTCTATGGCCAGATAAAATTGCAGTTTCCGGCCTCCAGACCATCAATGAGAATGTTCTGACCTGTACAGAAGCGGTTTTTTACCGCCATAAAGTAAATCCACTCTGCAGCCTCTTCCACAGACATCCACCGTTTCAGAGGTGTAAGTTCCATAATCTGATCCCAGAGCTTTTCATCCTCCATCACCGGCCGGTTCAGTTCAGTCATAACCCCGCCGAAATCCAGACTGTTGCATGTGGCCTGATAAGGAGCTATCCTCATGGCCACGTTTTTCGTGTAGGCAAGGACTCCTCCTTTGCTTGCCGCATACTCCGGAAATTCAGACCCTGTATGCCCGCTTGCTGATCCAATCATAATAACAGAATAAATATTGGGATGAATGCCGTAATGTTCTGTAACAGAAATCGTCCCTTTCAGATTTACATCAATATCATCGCCATTCTGAACCCCTGCATTATTGATCAGAATATCTACCGGTCCGATTTCCGGATAAGAGTTTTTGTCTCTGATATCCAGACAGAAATGAGTATATTTCGGATGTTGGATTGAAGATATATTTTTATCAAATCCATAGACTTCATGATTTTCTTTCAGGAAAAATTCTGCACAGCCTTTTCCAATCCCGGATGCTGTGCCTGTGATCAGAACTTTCATCAGGCAAAATTCTCCTTCATGCTTTTACGTAGCGCTGTAATAAGAACTGCTGCTACTGCAATACACAGAACCCTGTCAATGTAGTCTGTGATAAACTGAACTACAAAACAGCTTCCTACCATTCCAAGAGGTGTTTTTGCCAGAAGCTGTACAAGAACAGTGGATCCGGAAGAAGTGATTCCTCCAAATAAAAATGCCGTAATACAGGAACTGATTATAGTAGATGGAAGTGTGATCACAAGAGCAGCCGGAAATATCTGCCACTTTTTCGGCTGGAATTTTCTGTACACAAGACCTGTCACAAAACCAAGAAGAATTCCTACTGGAGCATAATACAGGGAATAAATATCTACAGTCATTCCCATCAGCAGACCGCTGAGCAGATTAGGCAGCATTCCATAAAAGGGTCCCAGGACAGCAGCCACAAATACAGTTCCAATACTGTCCAGATAAATAGGAAGTTTCAGAAATAAAGCAATCTGTCCTCCCACAAAATTAATGCAGATAGCAAAAGCGATCATACAGATCTTCTGTACACTTATTTTTTCAGTTTTCATTTTAAATCTCCTCGTATTAAGTCTTGTAAAATATCCAGTTTTTCCGGTTCCTGATCAAGGATCCTTGAAAGAAACATCTGAAAGAATCCATACACATCTACCTCAGTCAGCACCCTTGCATTTGATGCTTTCCGGTAGAAATTCATAGAGTCCACAACAGACTGCCCAAGAGAAATCCCCTCTGTTTCAATCTGTACATAGGAATCAAAGCCTTTGCAGAATTCCGGATTGATAAAATATGCCACTGCCAGGGGATCATTGATCACACAGCCAATGATATGCTCCCATTCCCAGTGGAAATCAAAATAGAATTTCGTGATCTTCTTTACAAATTCCCCTGTTTCTTTGTTCAGACGGCACATATACTCCAACAGATCAGGCGTGAGCACAATCTTTCTCGTCACATCCAGCCCCACCATATGGATTTTCTGGCCATTCTGATGGAGTGTCTCATATACCAGGGAAGCGCCGTCCGGGTCACACCAGTAATTGTATTCTGCAACAGGTGAACAGTTTCCATGACTTTTAAAGCTACCGCCCATGGAAACAATTTCCTCAATACAGGAAAATGCTTCTTTATCCTTCTGGATCAGTCTGGCAAGATTGGTCATAGGTGCCAGTTCGATTATGGATACTTTCTCTTTTTTCAATACATCAGCAAGAAAATCCACAGCACTGATCTGCTGATGATAACCGGTTACTTCCGGCAGAAAGCTTTCACCAAGCCCGTCTTCTCCATGAGTGTCCAGAGCATTCACGTAATCCCGCCTTAAGGGAGTGCTTTCCCCAATGTACACAGGAACGTCCAGACGATTCATCTGCTTCAGGATTTTCTTTGCATTTCCAAATCCCATCTCCACCGGTGAATTTCCACACACAATGGTGATTCCGATCACTTCGATCTCCGGTGATTTCAGTGCAAGCATAATCGCAAGACTGTCATCAATCCCCGGATCACAATCAATAATTACTTTTCTTTTTTTCATTTAATTCCTTTCTGTCAAAGCAAAAAAAATACTTTTGTTTATCCCTCAATAAACAAAAGCATCAGCAAACAGACCGCTTATGATAACTCATAAGCGACCGCAATATTTTTTACTTTGCCTAGTTTTTTATACTGGGAGGGTTTCGAACCAGTTTCGGTGGTTATTTTAACACATATTTTTATGCATGACAACAGTTAGCGCATACACCATTTGAGATTTGCAGCATATTCTAAGAGCAGAAATCTCGTAAAGGAGTATCTGCATGAAAAATAAAAAATGGATCGCGCTGGCAGCTGCTGTTGTGCTTGCTGTAACTGCACTTCCTGCGACAGCATTTGCAGAGAAAAAAGACAGCACAGACGATAAGATGCTTACAAAAATCACTTTGAACGAAGTAGCACATTCTATTTTCTATGCACCGCAGTATGTAGCAATCGAAGAGGGATATTTTAAAGATGAGGGGCTTGATATGACGCTTATAACTGGCTTTGGGGCAGATAAAACTATGACTGCCGTCATATCCGGCGAGGCGGATATCGGATTTATGGGAGCAGAAGCATCTATCTATGCCTATCAGGAAGGAGCTACTGATCCTGTTGTAAACTTTGCACAGCTTACCCAACGGGCCGGAAATTTCCTTGTGGCAAGAGAAGAAATGCCGGATTTTAAATGGGAAGATCTGAAAGGCAGGAAAGTTTTGGGCGGACGCAAAGGTGGCATGCCGGAAATGGTATTTGAATATATTCTGAAGCAGAATGGCCTTGACCCTCAGAAAGATCTGTCTATTGACCAGAGCATTGACTTCGGCGCTACTGCGGCTGCTTTTACAGGAGATGATTCGGCAGATTTCACTGTAGAATTTGAGCCGTCTGCTACTGCTCTTGAAAAGCAGGGCGCTGGGTATGTCGTGGCATCCCTTGGTGTTGACTCCGGCTATGTGCCTTATACCTCCTACAGTGCCAAAACCAGCTATATGGAAAAAAATCCTGATATCATGCAGAAATTCACTGATCTGCAGAAAGGTATGGACTACGTTCAGAGCCATACTCCAGAGGAGATTGCAGAAGTAATCGAGCCACAGTTCCCTGAAACAGATCTGGATACCATCACAGCCATTGTAAAACGTTATTACGATCAGGACACCTGGAAAGAAAATCTGGTGTTCGGGCAGGATGGTTTTGAACTGCTGCAGGATATCCTGGAAGATGCAGGTGAACTGAAAGAACGTACACCGTATACAGAACTGGTCAACACAGAATTTGCGCAAAATGCTTCCTGATGATTTGCTTTCTCTGATTCTCCTGTAATTTTAGCCCGATATTCGTGTCTTCTCATCCGTTCCTTCATATTGTCAGAGATTTTTGACTTGATTCAGCCAAACCATAATCTTATATATACTTTGAGTAACAGGTAGTAAAAAAGAACCATATTTTAACTCCAATTTTGAAAAACGCAGACAAAATTTCGTCATTTTGTCCTGCGTTTTTCTCATGCCTTTTGACAGTTTGACGGAATCCCCGGATACTGATTCCGGCTTTTCGTCAGAATGACAAGAAACAAAAAAAATCTTTGTACGATTCTTCCCTAGCCATCCCCCCTCCTTTTCGCTATACTGTCTACAGATGAAAAAAACAAGTAATCAATCAGCAAAAACAATATGAAATAATTTTGGAGGAATAATAATCATGGCAAGCTTATCATTACAGCACATTAACAAAACTTACCCAAATGGTTTCCAGGCAGTTAAAGATTTCAATCTGGAAATCGAAGATAAAGAATTCATCATTTTTGTAGGACCTTCAGGATGTGGTAAATCTACTACACTTCGTATGGTTGCCGGTCTGGAAGAAATTTCCGGCGGTACATTAAAGATTGGTGACAAAGTTATGAACGATGTAGAGCCTAAAGACCGTGATATCGCAATGGTATTCCAGAACTACGCTCTGTATCCTCATATGACAGTATATGATAACATGGCATTCGGACTTAAACTTCGTAAAGTTCCGAAAGATCAGATTGATAAAGCAGTTCGTGAAGCTGCAAGAATCCTTGACCTTGAGAAACTTCTTGATCGTAAACCGAAGGCTCTTTCCGGTGGTCAGAGACAGCGTGTTGCTATGGGACGTGCTATCGTTCGTAATCCTAAGGTATTCCTTATGGATGAGCCTCTTTCCAACCTGGATGCTAAACTTCGTGTACAGATGCGTATCGAGATTTCCAAGATCCATCAGAGACTGGGTGCTACAATCATCTATGTAACACATGACCAGACAGAGGCTATGACTCTTGGTACCAGAATCGTTGTTATGAAAGACGGTGTTGTTCAGCAGGTAGATACACCACAGAACCTGTATCAGAAACCAGGCAACTTATTCGTTGCAGGATTCATGGGATCTCCGCAGATGAACTTCCTTGACGCTGTTATCTCCGAAAAAGGCGGCAACCTTATCGCTAAAGTTGGCGAGCATGAACTGGCTATCCCGGCTGCTAAAGCAAAAGCTCTTAAAGATGGCGGCTATGTAGGTAAAACAGTTGTTCTCGGTATCCGTCCGGAAGATATCCATGATTCTCAGATGTTCATCGAAGCTTCTCCAAGCGCACCGATGACATCCGTAGTTAAAGTTTACGAGCTTCTCGGAGCTGAAGTATTCTTATACTTCGACGTAAACGGAACTCAGGTTACAGCACGAGTTGATCCTCGTACAACAGCTAAGACTGGCGATCCGATCAAATTCGCATTCGATATGGAAAAATCTCATTTCTTTGATAAAGAAACAGAACTTACAATCTGCAACTAATTTTCAGGAATCTTTAATAAACCCGGGGAGTTTTCCCCGGGTTTTTATGTTATAATATAGAATTGGCTGCCTGATTACTTCGATCAGACAATTTGCAAGAATTGCTATAAGCTGACTCATACCCCACCAAAAGAAAGGATTGACCTAATGAAAATACAACAGATTTTACAGAAATGCCTGACAGACTGGAAGAATATCAGCCATCTTGATTTCTGTCTGCTGGATTCTGATAACCATATCTTTCTCTCTACCTGTGATAAAAAACTTCCTGCAGAATCAAAACTGGAAGAATTTCGCCAAAGCAGTGCCCTGTGTGTTTCCAATACAAGCTGCTGCCTGTATAAGATCATGGAGAACCATTCCATCTCCTATATTCTGATCGTATGGGGAAAAGCAGAAAGTACTGCTACCATCGGAGAGCTGGCCGTATGCCAGGTACAGAGTCTCCTGGCTGCCTATGCAGAGAAAAGCGACAAGAATACCTTTATGCAGAATCTTCTCCTTGGTAGTTATTCCGATGTAGATGCCTTTAACCGCGCCAAGAAACTGCACATTGCAACTTCTGTTCAGCGTGCCGTATTTCTTGTGGAAACCAAACAGACCAAGGATGAGAACGCTCTCGCTACGATCCGGAATATTTTCTCTGCCCGTACCAGAGATTTCATCACAGCTATTGATGATACAGGGATTATCATCATCAGAGAATTACAGTCTACAGAAACTTATGAAGATCTGGAATCAATTGCATATATGCTTGTAGATATGTTAAATACAGAAGCAATGACTTCCGCATGGGTTGCATACAGTAATCTGGCAGAGGATATTTCCAGGCTTCCAGACGCATACAAGGAAGCACATACAGCCCTTGAAGTAGGCAAGATTTTCTACGCAGATAAAAATGTATTCGGATATAACCAGCTTGGAATCGGCAGACTGATCTACCAGCTTCCTGTTTCCATATGTGAAATGTTTATCGACGAGATCTTCAAAGAGGAAACTCTGGATTCTATTGACGAAGAAACCCTGATCACCATCCGTACCTTCTTTGAAAATAACCTGAATCTCTCCGAGACTTCCAGACAGCTTTATGTACACAGAAATACTCTGGTGTACCGCTTTGAGAAGCTGCAGAGAAAATTCGGACTGGATATCCGCGCGTTTGAAGATGCACTGACATTTAAACTGGCGATGATGGTTGTGGACTACATAAAATATTCTAAGAATCATCCGTCATAGATTTCTCAGACAATTTGATAACATCCATCTGCGTGATCAAACCGGCAGACTCTTACAGCTACGTGGCTACGCGATTCTACACCGAATAACTGCTCCGCAGGGACTTACTTGATTCGGTTAAAAAAGCGTTATATCTTCACCAGAAATCTCTGTTGAAAATATAACGCTTTTTATTATTTCTTATATATTCTATTTCGCTTCTTTCAGCAGCATCAGATGCTCTTCCGGAAAATGAATATATTTCGGAACTTTTGCATGCGGATCTTCCTCAAAATTTCCTTTGGGGCACATCCACCAGACCGGCTGACAGTCTCCGCCTTTCTTGTTCTTCAGTAAATACTGATGTTCAAAGGTCGTTTCAATATATTCCATAACTTCCACTTCCATGTGGTTCTCTCCGCCTTCAGATGCACCTTTCATCCAGTGACCGCGGATTCCCACATGCGTAACATCATCCGACACCACATCTTTGGTCTGCAGCATCAGATCCCAGTCCACTGCATAAATACTGTGTTTTCCCATTTTCTGTACAGTTGAGAAATTTTTACACCCTGTCAGTCTGGCTGCCTGCAGAATACCGGGTCGTTCAAAGAGTTTCTTGGTTTCTCCTGTAGTAAGTGCCTGACCGCTGTCCAGAATTGTCAGATGTCCGCAGAACTTGTAAGCCTCATCACGGCTGTGAGTGACCAGAATCATATCACCTGTGTACTCATTAAGAAAGTTCTGCATATCACGCTGCATGATATCTTTCAGATATCCATCCAGTGCTGAGAACGGTTCATCCAGAAGGATGACTTCCGGTTCTCCGATCATCATTCGTGCCAGTGCGACACGCTGCTGCTGACCTCCGGAAAGCTGTCCCGGATAACGTTTCTCCAGCCCGTTAAGCTGATAGCGCTCTATGTAATCTGCCACTTTTGCCTTAAGATGTTTCTTATCCCCTCTGTATCCGCATGCAATATTCTTCTCTACAGTCATGGTAGGAAAAAGTGCATAGTTCTGAAAAAGATAGCCAACCTTCCTCTCCTGCGGTTTAAGATTGATTTTCTTTTCTGAATCAAAAAGAACTTTATCATTTACAACAATTCTTCCTGAGTCCGGTGTCTGGATTCCTGCAATACAGCGCAGAGTCATACTTTTTCCGCTTCCGGATGCTCCAAGGATCCCCATTGGAGAACCATCACTCTCCAGCTTTACTTTCAGAGTGAAGCCATGAAGTTTCTTCTCAATATCCACACTGACTGCCATTACATCCACCTGCCCATCTTCATTCCCTTACCGGAAACGATATTGATCGCCGCAACGATCACAAATGAAATGATCAAGATCACAACTACCCAGAAACCGGCCATGCCATAATTTCCTGCCGCAGTCTCCGAAGCAATGGCAACGGAAACGGTTCTGGTCTTGCCAAGAATGTTTCCTGCGAGCATGGATGTAGCACCGTATTCTCCGATTGCTCTGGCAAAGGCAAGGACTGTACCGGATGCGATTCCGGGTCCTGCTGTCGGCATGACAACTGTCCAGAAGATTCTTCTGTCACTCATGCCAAGTGTCTTGCCTGCTGCGATCAGATTCACATCCACCTGTTCAAATGCAGCGCGTGCATTTCGATACATCAGCGGAAACGCAATTACAGATGCTGCGATCACGCAGCCCTTCCAGGTCTGTACGATCTTAATGTCAAAATTATCCAGCAGAAATGCCCCGAACGGACGTCTCAGGCTGAACAGCAGAAGCAGAATGAAACCGGCCACTGTCGGGGGAAGTACCAGAGGCATGGTCAGGATACCATCCAGTATGCCTCTGGAAACAGGTTTCATCTTCATTACCAGTCTCGCAAAGAATATCCCCAGAAAGAACGCGATCACAGTAGCCACGAAACCTGTTTTCAGTGAAATCCATAAAGGACTCCAGTTTATTTCTACCAGAAATTCACTCATTCTTATTTAGCTTCCTCTGTTGTCTCTGTCTCAGCATTTGTTTCTGTTGCTTCTGCATCTTTATCATCTGTTTCGGAAGCATCATCTGCTTTGTATGCTGTGAATCCGTATTTCTCGAATACTTTCATAGCGTCGTCAGATTTGATGTACTCAAGGAATGCTTCTGCAGCTGCTGTATCATCTTCAGATGCCTCTTTGTCTTCGATAAGGCCTACCGGATAGAGAACAGGTGTCTTCAGTGCATCTGCCGGAGCTTCTGCGATAACGTCTACTTTATCTGCAACGGAAGCTGCATCTGTAGCATAAACGATACCGATCTCATTACTTCCTTCACTTACTGCAGCAAGAACTTCAGATACATTTTTACCTTCATTGATTTCCATCTTATTTACTTCATCTGTAATTCCAAGATTGTCGAAAATTTCTCTGGAATACTGTCCAACAGGAACGCTGTCACCTGCAAGTGCGATGTTGGCTGCATCTGTGATGTTCTCGAATCCTGTAACTTTTGTTTCCCCATCCTTAGGTTTGATCAGAACGACTTTGTTCTCAAGGATATCTTCTACAGTATCTTTCTTAGCCAGATTTTCGTCTATCAGAGCATTCATCTGTTTATCAGCTGCTGAGAAAAAGATATCACAGCGTGCGCCTTCTTCGATCTGTGTCTGTAATGTACCTGAGCTGTCTGCATTGTAGAGGATTTCAACATCAGGATATGTCTCATTGAAGTCTTTCTGGATTTCTTCCATTGCATTGCTTAAGCTTGCTGCGATGAATGTGTTGACTTCACCTTTTAAATCTGTATCTGCTGCGAAAACTCCTGTGCTGAACATTCCTGCACTCAGTACTCCTGCCATCATTGCTGCAATTAATTTCTTTCTCATATTTTTACCGCCTTTCATTTAGTTTCGTTTTGTTTTATTCAGTTTTGTTTCCTTTTGTATCTATTGTACAAAACTTTTGTATTCTTGTCAATTTTATTTGTATATGTTATCATGTAAATGATAAAAGGTCGAAAGCCTTATTTTTACCGGCAAAAACAACTTTCCGGCCTTTGATCGGGTATCAGATAAATCGTTACTGTTCACTCCGTTCTCAGTAACGCAGCCAAAATTCATTCCAGATTGCCTGTGGCAATGGAATTTTGGCTTGTATGTCTCGGGATAGTGGTATGTGAACAGTAACATCCTTTACTCTAATGCTGAGTTTTTTCCGTGTTTGCAATTGACATCTTAACAGGAAATGATTATGATATCTCTGACAGCGCTTTTTAGCTGTCCGGATTTCTTATCAAATCAAATACCCTGTTGCCAGTGGGATATTTGATTTGATATGAAATGAATGAGGAATGGTGAAATACGAAGGAGAGTTAGAAGTTATGAGTATTTCCATGATTGGAATTGACCATAATATGGCACCGGTGGATATTCGTGCGAAATTTGCATTTACAAAGAAAAATGCCGGTGAAGCAATGGAAAAAATAAAGAATCAAAATGGAATATATGGATGCGTGATCCTGTCCACCTGTAACCGCCTGGAGGTCTGGGCAAGTGTGGATGATGAGGTGGATGTCTGTCTTTATGACTGCCTCTGCAGGATAAAGGGAATTACTGAGGATTCTTACAGACAATATTTTGTAGAGCGTAAGGATCAGGAGGCAGTTGAGCATCTTTTTTATCTTACCAGTGGTCTGAAATCACAGATCATAGGGGAGGATCAGATCCTTACACAGGTGAAGGATGCCCTGAATCTGGCAAGAGAGAATTTTGCGGCAGATGGTGTTTTGGAGGTTCTGTTCAGAATGGCTGCCACAGCAGGAAAGAGAATTAAGACAGAGGTTCCTTTTTCCCATGGAAATCCGTCAGTGATCCATCAGGCCATCGGATTTCTGGCAGAGAAGGGGTATTCTCTCAGGGATAAGACCTGTATGGTCATCGGTAACGGTGAGATGGGCAAGGTGGCTGCTCAGGCCTTGCAGGAGGCAGGTGCAGATGTAACAGTGACCATCCGTCAGTACAGAAGCGGAGTTGTGAATATTCCGCTGGGCTGCAAGCGTATTAATTACGGTGACAGAATGGAGTATGTGCCGCAGTGTGATCTTGTAGTAAGTGCAACTGCAAGCCCGAATTTTACATTAAAAGAAGAATTGTTCCAGGGAATCAGGACAAAGGATGACCTGATCCTGATCGATCTGGCAGTTCCCAGAGATATAGAGCCATCTGTTGGAAAAATCCAGGGGGTCACACTTTATGACATGGACAGCTTCCGTATAGAGGAAGTTCCTGCAGAACTTCAGGAAAATCTGGAGGCAGCAGGCGCGATCGTAAGAGAGCAGATGGATGAATTTTTCCAATGGCTGGATGGAAGAGACCTGATCCCAAGAATTCAGGATATTAAAGATGAGGCAGTCAATGACCTGAATTTAAGGATTGCAAAGATATTAAAGAAAACACCTATGGAAGAGGATGACAGGCAGAATCTGGTCCATGCAGTGGATACGGCAGCAGGAAAAGTAGTAAATAAACTGATCTTTGGTCTGCGTGACAGTCTGAATCAGGAGATTTTCCTTGAGTGTGTGGCAGGACTGGAGAAAATATATGAAGAATAAGCCGTATTTTCCAATGTTTATAGACTTATCAGATAAGAATATCGTGGTTGTAGGCGGCGGAAACATTGCAACCCGTCGAGTGAAAACCCTTTTATCATTCACCAGAAATATCAGAGTCATTGCTCCGAAGGTCACCATGGAGATGATGGAGCTTGGCAAAGCCGGCTATGTAGAGCTGATCACACGTCCGGTGAAGCGTACAGACTTTGCGATGGCATATATGGTGATCGCAGCTACCAATGACAGAAAGTTAAATGATGAGATCCACAGGATCTGCAGGCAGGAAGGCGTTTATGTTAATGTAGCCAGTGACAGGGAGCAGTGCGATTTTTATTTCCCGGGAATTTATATGGAAGAGGGACTGGTGGTGGGAATCACAGCCAGTGGTCTGGACCACAAAAAAGCGCGCAGGATAAGAGAAGAGATTCAGAATGCCCTGGAGAGAGTTGCGCAGGAAGATGATAATGAGGAGGAAAATGATGACTGAGGTGATCATTGGAAGTAGAGAGAGTAAGCTGGCAGTTCTCCAGAGTGAGATGGTAAAAAGCTATATAGAACAGAAAAACCGTGAAGAAAATGCCGGCTCTGAAATAACAGTAAATATCCTGACTATGAAAACGACAGGAGATATTATTCTGGATCGTACCCTGGATAAGGTGGGCGGAAAAGGACTGTTTGTAAAAGAACTGGACAGGGCATTGCTGGATGGTAAAAGCAATCTGTCTGTACACAGTCTTAAGGATATGCCTATGGAGGTTCCAAAAGAGCTTCCGCTTCTGGCCTTTTCAAAGCGTGAGGATCCAAGAGATGTACTGGTGCTTCCTGAGGGAGTGGCGGAGCTGGATCCGGATAAACCTCTGGGATGTTCCAGCTTAAGGAGAACTCTTCAGTTAGAGAAGCTGTATCCTGAGATGGAGGTAAAGAGTATCCGTGGAAATCTGCAGACAAGGCTTCGCAAGCTGGATGAAGGAGAGTATTCCGGGCTGATCCTGGCAGCGGCAGGCCTGAAACGACTGGGACTGGAAAGCAGGATCAGCAGATATTTTACACCGGATGAGATGATTCCTTCAGCAGGTCAGGGGATTCTGGCTGTGCAGGGACGCAAAGGTGAGGATTATGGGTATCTGGACGGATACTGTGACAGGGATGCCTGGCTTGCAGGAGCTGCAGAGCGCGCATATGTAAAATATCTGGACGGAGGATGTTCTTCGCCTGTAGCTGCATTTGCAGAGGTGGACGGAGATGAGATCTTTATCCGCGGTTTATATTACAGTGAAGCTACAGGAAAGTGGCTTACAGGTCAGATCAGAGGTGCAGCAGAGGATGGAGAGAAGCTGGGAATTGCACTTGCAAAGCAATTGAAATCTGACTGTGAGGGAAGATAAAAAAATTTATAAAAAGAAAATTCTTGTGACGCAAAAAGGAGAAGAAACATGGCAGCTGGCAAGGTTTGGCTGGTTGGTGCGGGACCGGGTGATATCGGGCTTTTTACATTAAAGGGCGCAGCGGTTCTGCAGCAGGCAGATGTGGTAGTATATGACAGTCTGGTAGGCGAAGGGGTTCTGGCAAAGATCTGGGACCATGCGCGAC
>OGKX01001041.1_pt1 | contig 13033 bp, 6 predicted proteins | sample 1572541 | NCBI WGS metagenome assembly OGKX01 (sample SAMEA2581982, study PRJEB24529) | metagenome | biome: Human gut stool | place: China | collected 2011
GCCTGTACGGATGCAGTTTATCGACAGCAAAGGTGTGACGTTGAAAGATGATATCCTTACTTTCCCTGAAACGCCCGATAAGTGGAAAATGATGAGTACCACTACCGGAACATTCATCAATGCAGGCTATTATAAAGTGCTGCTTTCGGCGGAAGATATGAATGGATTGGCGTTTGACGCATTGGAGATTCAGTAAAGAGTACAAAACACATCTTCATCCGTCTATCCTATATTAATAGCATAACGAATGAAGATATATACTTTACTCTTTGGTCTATTGCTCCCCATCCAGCCGTCAGCACAAACTGTGCATGACTGGGAGAATCACCATGTACTTCAAATCAACCGCGAACCGGCGCGGGCCGCATTTACTCCTTTCCACGTACAGAAGGGAGATTGTTCCATCTGTCTGGATGGAACATGGAAGTTTCGCTGGACACCTGTGCCCGATGAAAGAATTGTAGAGTTCTATCAGACGGATTTCAATGATAAAGACTGGGTCGGTTTTCCCGTACCTGCCAATTGGGAAGTAAACGGATATGGTACGCCGATATACGTTTCGGCAGGCTATCCGTTCAAGATAGATCCACCCCGGGTGATGGGTGAACCAAAGGTCGACTATACGACTTACAAAGAACGGAATCCCGTAGGACAATATCGCCGTTCGTTTCAGTTGCCTGCCGGTTGGGAAGCAAGAGGTCAGACCCTGCTTCGTTTCGAAGGAGTGATGAGTGCTTTCTATGTCTGGATAAATGGAGAACGGGTAGGGTATAGCCAGGGAAGTATGGAGCCGAGTGAATTCAATATTACAAACTACCTGCATGCCGGAGAGAATCAGATCGCACTGGAGGTTTACCGGTATAGTGACGGCTCTTATCTTGAAGATCAGGACTTCTGGCGTTTTGGTGGTATCCACCGCAGCATCCATTTGCTGCACACACCCGATATCCGTATCCGTGATTATGCAGTGCGGACTCTTCCGGTTTCTACGGACTATCAGGATTTCATCTTGCAGATAGATCCTCAATTCAGCGTTTACCGAGGGATGACCGGAAAAGGAACTACCCTGCAGGGAGTATTGAAAGATGCTTCCGGACGAGAAATCGCGACACTGAAAGGGGATGTGGAAGATATACTCGACCTGGAACATAAAGCGGGCAGGATGAACGAATGGGATCCTCAACGTGGTCCCCGTAAATTGGGACGTATGTCGGCAACGATAAAATCTCCGAAAAGGTGGACTGCTGAAACCCCTTATTTGTATAAACTGCACCTGACTCTGCTGACTGCCGAAGGTGAAGTAATAGAGCAGGTAGAACAATCTGTCGGTTTCCGTTCAGTGGAAATACGAAACGGACAACTGCTGGTTAATGGAGCACCGGTTCGTTTCCGTGGGGTGAACCGCCATGAACAAGCAAGCCAATATTAATGCGGTGCGAACCAGTCATTATCCTAATGTCAGCCGCTGGTATGAGCTTTGTGACAGTCTGGGGCTTTATGTAATGGATGAGGCTGACATTGAGGAGCATGGTTTGCGCGGAACCTTAGCCAGCACTCCCGATTGGCATGCCGCATTTCTGGACCGTGCCGTGCGGATGGCAGAACGGGATAAAAATCATCCAAGCATTGTAATGTGGAGTATGGGTAATGAGATTGGTTATGGTCCGAATTTTGCCGCTATTTCAGCTTGGCTGCATGACTTCGATCCGACACGTCCCGTGCATTATGAAGGCGCACAGGGAGCCGGCGGTGAACCTGATCCGAAGACGGTAGATGTAATCAGTCGTTTCTCTACCCGGGTAAAACAGGAGTATCTGAATCCCGGCATTGCCGAGGGAGAAGATAAGGAACGTGCGGAAAATGCACGTTGGGAGCGGCTGTTGGAAATTGCGGAACGTACCAATGACAACCGTCCCGTGATGACGAGTGAATACGCTCACTCCATGGGAAATGCTCTGGGGAATTTCAAGGAATATTGGGACGAGATATACAGTAATCCCCGTATGCTGGGCGGATTTATCTGGGATTGGGTAGATCAAAGTATTAAGATGCCTGCTCCGGATGGTTCCGGTTATTATATGGCCTTCGGAGGAGATTTTGGAGATACACCGAATGACGGTAATTTTTGCACGAATGGCGTAATCTTTTCCGATCGTACATACTCTGCCAAGGCATACGAGGTGAAAAAAATACATCAGCCTGTATGGGTTGAGGCTATGGGAAATGGGACGTATAAACTGACTAATAAGAGATTTCATGCAGGGTTGGATGACTTATATGGAAGGTATGAGATTGAAGAGGATGGAAAAGTTGTATTCTCGGCTAATCTGGAAGAATTGTCCTTGAACGCACAGGACAGTAAGGTCATTACTATAGCTGATAATCAGATCAATAAAATCCCGGGAGCCGAATACTTTATAAAGTTCCGCTTCTGTCAAAAGCAAGATACTGAATGGGAAAAGGCCGGATATGAGGTAGCATCAGAGCAATTCAAACTTTCTGATAGTGCGAAGCCTGTATTTAAAGCAGGAGAAGGTAGTATTGATCTGATAGAGACTGATGATGCATATCTGGTAAAAAGCTCGCAGTTTGAAGCGTCTTTCTCAAAGCAGCAGGGAACGATCTCTTCTTATACATTAAATGAAGTGTCCATGATTAGCAAAGGGTTGGAATTGAATGCTTTCCGTGCTCCTACTGATAATGATAAGCAAGTGGATGGTGACTGGTATCAGAAAGGCTTGTATCAGATGACTCTTGAACCTGGACATTGGAATGTGAGGAAAGAAGATAATAAGGTAACTTTGCAGATAGAGAATCTATATCGGGGAAAAACGGGTTTTGATTATCGAACTAATATAGAATATACGGTGGATGCCGATGGTTCTATTTTGGTTAATAGCACTATTATTCCTTCAACAAAAGGTGTAATTATTCCCCGTATTGGTTATCGTATGGAACTTCCGGAAGGCTTTGAACGCATGCGTTGGTATGGTCGCGGACCGTTGGAAAACTATGTTGACCGAAAAGATGCCACTTACGTAGGCGTGTATGATGAGTTAGTATCTGATCAATGGGTGAACTATGTCAGAGCACAGGAAATGGGTAATCGCGAGGATCTGCGTTGGATTTCAATAACCAATCCTGATGGAATAGGCTTTGTCTTTATTGCAGGTGATAAGATGTCCGCTTCTGCTTTGCATGCAACAGCACAGGATATGGTTGACCCTGCCAATCATCGTAGGTTGCTTCATAAGTATGAAGTACCGATGCGTAAAGAAACTGTTCTTTGTCTGGATGCTAATCAGCGTCCGCTTGGTAATGCCAGTTGTGTTCCTGGCCCGATGCAAAAGTATGAACTTCGTTCTCAGCCTACTGTTTTCAGTTTTATCATACTACCTTTGGAGAGAAGTTATTCGACAGAAGAACTTATAAGGAAGGCGCGCGTACAGATGCCCGTATGTATGCCTGTATTGATAGAAAGAGATAATAATGGTTATTTGAATTTAAAGACTAATACTCCCGGAGCTACTGTTCATTATAGTCTGAATGGCGGAGAAGAGAAGATATATACTGAACCTTTCGAATTTATTTCTGGTGGTCATGTGGAAGCATATGCCGTTTCAGAACAATTAGGAAAAAGTGCGGGAACTTCAGCTGAATTTCCGATCTATGTGGATCGTTCACTGTGGAAGATTGTATCAGTTAGTAGTGAGAATGGGGGTGAAGAGGCCCGTAACGCAATCGATGGTGATCTGAATACTATCTGGCATAGTCGGTGGAATGATCCTGTGGCTAAACATCCCCACGAAATAGTAGTGGATATGTCTTCATCACTTGAGATTGATAAGTTTATTTATCAGCCTCGTAACTCTGAGAACGGACGTATCAAGGATTATGAGCTCTATTTCAGTAAAGATGGAAAGAACTGGGACAACAAGACTAAAGGTCATTTTGAAAATTCATCTTCTGCACAGTTTGTAACATTGGAGAAACCAATTGTGGCACGTTACTTTAAATTGATTGCTTTATCTGAAATTTATGGTCGGGATTGGGCTTCGGCAGCAGAATTAAATGTCAATGCAGTCCGTAATTTATCGGGTGCATCTGAAGAGAGACAGAAGGTTGTATATGTGGATAGTGATGCTGATGGAAGTATGAAATTGGCTGCGGATGGTGATATTAATACATTCTGGCATACGGTACATAACCAGTTCTATCTGGCTCCTTATCCTCATGAGATACAGATTGCATTAGCTAAAGAAACTACAGTAAAAGGTCTTAAATATACACCTCGTCAGGATTCTTCGGAAGGTAGAATCGGTAAATATGAAGTGTATATCAGCCATGATGGCAAGGAGTGGGGAAAAGCTGTGGCTTCTGGTACATTTGCCGATTCAAAGGAAGTACAGACAGTTGAATTTAATCCATGTAAAGCACGTTATGTAAAACTTCAGGCTCTGTCTGCTGTCATTAAAGAGGCTAAGATGGCTGCTGTGGCAGAGTTAGAGGTTCTCTTGGCTGAATAGGAAAAGCGATAAAGAGTGTTATGAAAAAGAGAGACTGCCTCATTTTTTGATTGGAGGCAGTCTCTTTTTTATGGGAGATATCTTGATTTCTACAGTATAGGCTTATTCGAGAACAGCTGCAAATCCACCATTTCTAGCCATTCTGATAGAAAGCTTTTTATTCTTATTCATTGTTGCCGATTTCATACGGTAATCCATTGCCTGATATCCTGCATTTATTCCATCCTCAAACGAGGTCACACGGTAGGTCCTGCCATCTTTCAGGAAGTCGAGATTTATTTCAAATTCTCTTTCATTTTCCTTATCATTAGTCATCCCACCAATAAACCATTTCTCTCCTTTACGCTTCGCAACGATTACATATTCACCTACTTTGGCTTCCAGAACAACTGTTTCATCCCATGTTACAGGTACTTGGGTAATGAAACGAGTGCAATCTTCATTGCGGTAATATAAGGTCGGATTGTCTGCCAACATTTGTAAACCGCTTTCGAATATGACAAATAAAGCCATTTGGTATGCACGGGTACCGATACTTGCAGAGTTAGGACGTTCGGAACGATAGATATTCGGTTGCATACTGATCATAGCTCCAGGAGTGTAATCCATAGGGCCTACCGCATTTCTCATGAAAGGCAAGTAGATGCTATTCTCCGGCTTACAGCCTCCCATTTGTTCCATACCTCTGACCCCTTCATAGGATAATACATTGGGATACTTGTATTCCAGTCCGGCCGGCTTGAATGATCCATGGAAGTCAACAAATAAATGATGTCTGGCTGCTTCTTGGGCTACTCGTTCGTAGTAGTTAACCATCCATTGATCGCTGCGGTCCATGAAGTCTATTTTTACTCCCTTTATTCCCCATTCATTGAATGTTTTGAAAAGGTCAAAATTCTTTTCTACTGTTAACCAAGTCAGCCAAAGGACAATACCCACATTCTTTTCTTTTCCATAACGAATCAGCTCATGAAGGTCTACGTCCGGATTAGGAGTGTAAGGATCGCGTGTACTCTTGGCCCATCCTTCATCCATAATAATGTAAGGGATTCCGAACTTGGACGCGAAATCAATGAAGTATTTGTATGTTTCCAAATTACAACCAGCTTTAAAGGTTACATCTTGCCCATACGGGGTTGCTCCGTTCCACCATTCCCAACTTACTTGCCCTGGTTTTATCCATGACACATCTTCTAACTGATTCTTATCAGCCAGTTTATAGGTCATAGTGTTCTCAACTAATTGCTTGTCTTCCTTGGTAATGACAAAGTAGCGCCATGGAAAGTTCCTTTTTCCACTTGTTTTAGCGATATATTCCGCTTCTTTTTCGATTTTGAGGCTGCGGTCTCCGTCTTCACCAAATGCAAGGGGGACTTTTGGAAAAATAGAGGATATGCCATTGGTCCCGTTTCCTTTCAGAAACATGCAAGGATAGTCCGACAGATCAGATTCACTGATTAATATCTTATACGATTTACGTGTATCAATGAGAACTGGAAGTACGGACATTTTATCTGATGGTTTCCATGAGTGACTGGAAATGTGTGTGTACGGCTCTTCATAAGCTGTTTTGAACCCTCCCGGCTGTTGGAGATGTAATAAATAGTCTGTCGGGAACTGCAATGAAAGGTCTTCTCCCAATACTTCGATTTCTCCTTTTTGGCGGGTGATAAAACGATAGGCTATTCCATCGTTAAAAGCACGGAATTCTACTGAGTAGTTTCCTTTAAAATTGAGTAGAAGTTGGTTATATTCGTTATTGATCGTTGAAAATTTCAGTGGAACGACAGGGGTTAAGGTTTCTTTTATTTTGTTCTGTTTTTGTCCGGACAGTTTGGGATGTTCGCCCAATGTTTTATCTTTTAGTTTAAGTTGGAGATAATTGTCTTTCAACAGAACTTCATCATTGCAGGCTACGTCATAGTAGATTTTGTCGGTGAGGCGGACGGATACTTTTATTTTTCCGTTCGGGGAACTTAATTCTACATTCTTTTGTGCTTGTGCATGTAGCACTAATCCACAAATAAATAGGAATAATAAGAGTGACTTTCTCATTGTTTTAGATCATCAATATGTTATATTTATAATATGAGTTATTTCTTTATGAATTAAATTTGCCAAATATAAGTATTTTTAATCTAAGTAAGGCTGTTTATGAATGAAAAGTGACACTTATAGCGAAGTTACTAACTAAGCTAAGTGTCACTTTTTATTTGGCAATAATTATTCTTTCTCCAATCAGATTGAGCATATAGTTTAAATGCTCCTTAGTATAGAATCAAACCATTGACTTGATATATTTCATTGAGTAGGGATATAATATTGCATTTTTACCATTGAATAGCTTGGTCTTGGTCTGGTATTAGAGTATTAATCTTTCGTTCCATGAGCAATGAACCGCTAGCTCTGTACGAAGTAGGAACATTGGATGAGGTTACGTCATCATAACTATATTCCATTCTTAATACATGATAACGATGCAATAGATAAGGCTGATTTGTATCCATTTCATCCCAAATCTCATAGGTAGGATTACCTATTATTTGGAAATTTATTGCCGGGTTGGTAGCTGTTATTGTCAGATTACCTGTTTTTTTTGTTTCAGTTTCTTCTATAGGTTTTTCGAACTTGACATTAATTTTGTAAGTTTCCCGGTCGATTGAGTTATCTTCCTTCGTTCCGACATAGAAAAATACTGTATTTTCATCAACGACGTGTGCTCTTCGATTATCAACTACTAATGGATCGTCATTAGAGCCAGCAAAATAAATATTCATTGCTGTTGCAGAATAATTGCCTGAGTAATCATTATATGGCAAAACATGGAGTAATGCTTTACGCCAGCCTTTCCGTTTATTGGTCACATATGAAGGATCTTCTTCAACGGTCAGAGGTAATACCCATTCTTTTGATAGGTTTAGTCCAGAAAACTTAAATTTGATAGGGAATAATTCCTTTCTTGTGCCTGCAGGCATATAGCAGGTAGGTGCTGTAAATTCATAGTTTTGCTCAGGTAATAATTCATACCATAAATCTTTTCTCAACTCATGGTAGTTGGCTAGATTTAGAGCAACCAGTGTGTCTGGGTCCACAGCAATACGAACATTCAAGTCTCTATCTAATGGGGTTGATCCGCTGACTAGCACCGGGAGATCATATACAACTTCTCCGTTAGGTTTGTATCGTACATAGATATCAGACACCTCTTCACTGCCTATAGGTGCTTTCAAGGAGATCATATGTGAATAAAGTTCGTCTTTCCATTCGTCATTACATGCACTAAAGAAAGATAGTGCAGCAAACATTGTAACTATATAAATTATTCTTCTTTTCATTTTTATATTCTTTTTATATTAATCGAAAGTTTCCCAGCCAGGAGCTTGTGTCATCCGTCTATTCCACTGTAGCTCTCTTTCCAGAATAGGCCAGAAATACATTTTACGTGAGAAGTTGGCTTGTAGATTCTCGACTCTTACACGTTCATAGAATCTTTCTTTAGTAGCTTCTGTCATTAATACATTGCAACCGTAGATCTGCTCCGATTCCTCGATAGCTACATTTTTCCAGCGTCTTAAATCGTGGTAGCGCTGGTTCTCTCCCATAAACTCAACTTGTCGTTCATGCATTAATTTTTTGCGGAATAATGTTTGGTCGTTATATACTTCCTGTTCATAATCTGGCATTCCGGCACGAATACGAACTCTTGAGACTGATTTACTCATTTCTTCCGTATTGCGTGAAACTACCATCGTTTCTCCTTGCCAGTTTGTTACCTCATAACTATTACCTGGAGTAAGTTCATTTAAAGCTTCTGCATACATCAAAAGAATATCGGCATAGCGAATTGCGACATCTACTTTATCATAGATCTTTCCATTATTTGTATTACAATCATTTGGATTGATGAATTTCATCATTCCAATTCCAGTTGGTATCCATTTATCAGATCCGTTTTTGCGTCCTTCTTTGTTGCCTCTGTAATACCATATTTGTTGGTTACGATATTCTGCATCTTTGGCACTGGCAAATGGCCAAAAAGCACCGCTAAATGCTACACTGGCATAAAAGCGTGGTTCTCGGTTGGCATATTCTTTCCATACATTCGGGCGAAGCTGCGGATATTTTCCTGCTTTGTATTCATCTTCGGTAACAAAACGTTTACTTGCTTCGCAAGTGTCCAAGAAATGTTGCAAATTAAAGGCGTCACCATTTGCCATATCGTAAGCATCACATTGTTTAGCGGTTAAACCATGACGATTCTCTCCTCCTGCAAAGGTCGGCATTTGATTTCTGACGAGATAATTCACTTGATCTGCTAAGGAGTTATTACCACGAGTAAAGATTAATTCTTCATTTTCATTTGCATATAAATCTCCGTTAAAAATCGAACGATATGATTCAAACGGATCGATATTTGCCCACCCATCAGGAAAGTTTTTGGTAGAATATTTTGCGTTGTATGGAGGCTTAACTGTAGCTGGATAAGTATTGTCTCCTTTATCTTGATAGTCTGCGATATGTAACTCATAACGACCTAAATCAATTACATCTTTTGCTGCTGCAGCGGCTCTTGCCCATTTACTTTCATCATATGTTTGTGACATTAATATACGGCCTTGATCATCAACAAAGTCTGTAAACTTATCGGGATCATTTGGTAATGGATTATTGAGTGGACTAGCGGAGTATAATAAAACTTTTGCACGTACAGCTAGTGCTGCGTCCTTTGTTGCCCGCGCAATATTTTGTCTGTCTCGTCTGTCAGGCAGATCGTTAGCTGCAAGTATCATCTCTTTATCAATGTAGTCTACTACTTCATCATATGTAGCTCTTGGACAGGACATGCCTATATATGTTTCATCAATACTGATTGTTTCATCAGGAATTAAGGGTACTGGACCATATCTTCTAAGTAGTAACCAATAGAAGTAAGCTCTTAAGAAACGGGCTTGTGCCTTTTTGTCTAAGATCTCTTCTTTTGTCAATTCTTCGTTAATATCTACATTATTGATCATGATGGAAGCTTGGCGTACACCTTCATAACAACGGATATAAGAGTCATTTACCCAACCGTTATCATATTGTCCAAATTTAAGAGCGTTGTAATTTACAGCACCATCGCTTTCATTAAAAATAATATCGTCCGAATAATTGGAGAGTGTAAATTTGATAAGTCCGTATTCTATATTCGAACCATTTAAAAGCCCATAGCATTTAGCTAACCATTCTTCAGTAAATTGTTTACTTTTGAAGATTTTTTCTTCACTTTGTCGGTCGTTGAAGAAACGTTCTACACTTAGATAGTCTGAACAGGAAGATAAACTAACTCCTAGTCCAATACTGAACGCAATGGCTAATAATATATGTTTCTTTTTCATGTCTTTGATATTAGATATTGATAGTTAATCCTAAAGTATATGATTTAGACAGTGGATATTTTTGTCCATTACTGCTACCTAATTCAGGATCCCAAAGTTTGAAACTGGAGAAGGTAACTAAATTGGTACCCATAAAATAAATACGGATGTTATTTAAATGCATTTTATTAACAAGACTTTTTGGTATTGTATATCCTATCTCTAAATTTTTCAAACGTAGGTAAGAACCATTACGCAACCAATAAGTGGAGGCGCGATAGTTATTGCTGTTTCCTCCATAGCTCAAACGAGGATATTTAGCATTTGGATCTTCATTTTCACCTAATATCCAACGGTTTGATTTTACTACATCAGTTAGAATGTTTCCCCAGTCTCCATTTTCAAATGGATATACAGTGGGACCATCAATGCAAAAAGTAGACTTTCCAGATCCTTGGAATAAAACATTAATGTCAATACCTTTCCATTGTCCGGAGAGACCGAAACCATAAACTAAGTTTGGACGTGTTGTAGCTCCGATAGGAACTATATCATTATCATTTACATAACCATCACCGTTTACGTCTGCGTATTTGATATCACCTGGCATTACATCTCCCCAAGATTGTTTGGGGCTATTGCGTATATCATCATAATCTTTAAATAGTCCCAATGCGATAAGTCCACGGGTTTGATCAACTCGGAAACCTCTCTGGCTTTTGTATGGGTAGTTGCTATATTCTTCGTCATATTCCAAAATTTCGCTTTTGCTATAGGTGAAGTTGCCACGTAAAGTGAGGTTCACATCTCCGATACGTTGTTTGAATCCGAAATTTCCATCAAATCCTTTGGATAAAACAGAGCCAATATTGGTAGATATTCTCATAGCTCCGTTCAGACCAACAGAAATGGGAATGAAATTACGTTGTTGGTAAATACCGTCACGTTGTTCGTGGAAATAGTCAATTGTCCCAGTGAACTTATCGTCCCATAAAGAGAAGTCGATACCAATATCATGTTTAGTTGCTATTTCCCATGTTACGGCTGTAGTAGCGTAATGTGTGTAGCTTAAACCTGTAAATTCATATTTTTGTCCGATGTCCGCATAATTAAATCCCCCACTGGCACCGAAAGTAGATAAATAGGGGAAACGCTGGTCATCGTCTCCTACAACGTCATTGCCGACTTTGCCATATGAATAACGGAGTTTGAACATATTCATCCATTTCAAATGTTTTTTGATGATAGGTTCTTCTGCAATATTCCATGCTGCAGAATAAGCTGGGAAAAAGCCATACTGATGTCCCGGTGCAAAGTTTTCGGAACCGTTATACCCAAAGTTGAAATCGAAGAAATAACGGTATTTCCATCCATAGGTGAAGCGTCCAGCAAGTCCTTGATGGCGTTTATCAATACCTTGCATAATATCATTTCCATTCTGAGAGGTATCTATCGTTTTGTCTTGAGAATATTTAAATACTGCTCCAACAATGTGGTCGCCAAAGGTACGGTCATAATGCAGTTCGGCTTCTAGATATTCCTTACGATTTCCGTTAGAAGATGATTCTTGTGTCATTAGTTGTTCGTCTTTGATTTTTTTCATGACTAAACTTCCGTCAGAAGCACGATTTTGTTCTGCCCTCCACATTTCAGGGAATTTTTTACGGTTTATCCACTGATAGTTGTTTGTGTCAAATCCGTAGCGGCCAATAAATTTTAATCCTTTTGTAATAAAGTTGAGGTTTTGTTCTAAAGTAGCATTGGCTTGCAACTTATTGTTCCATGTTTCTTGATAACCGGTTTGTGTAGCGGCTACCCACGGATTGAGTTGATCATTCTCCGAACCGTAGGCAGGAACGTATCCGTTGGAATACATCACAGGAACTGAGATAGGATTGTTGCGCATGGCTGATGCCCAAATGTTTCCTGCCATTCCAGGTTCGTTTTTTTTATCTAGTGAACCTGCGACTCCTACTTTCAATAAGGTGGACTTTGTGATATCCATATCTACGTTGAGACGGTAATTCCAACGTCTGTAATTTGCATTGGTGTTATAGTCTTTTAATCCTTCGTCCACTTTATACATACCTCCTTCGTCTACGTAACTAACAGATACATAATAACGGGCAAGTGAGCCACCACCGTTCAGATTTAAAGTTGCTCGATAAGTTGGTGCCCCTTTTTTTAAGAGTACATCCATCCAATCTACATTGGGGTATAAGTCTTTGTCCAATCCGTTGCGGAGTATGTATAGCTTTTCATCAGAGAAGAATGCTTCCTTATTACGAGTAGTACGTGCTTCATTCATTAAGTTGGCATAGGTATAGCCATCAACAAGTTCGGGGGTATATGTACGTGTGTTGTAAGTAGTTTCAACCTTTGCATCGATTTGAACCTTACCTGATTTACCACGTTTAGTAGTAATCAATACAACCCCATTTGCTCCACGTGAACCGTATATTGCTGTTGCAGAGGCATCTTTTAGTACAGTAAATGATTCAATATCTTCAATATTGATCTCATTCATATCTCTTTCGAATCCATCAATTAATACTAGTGCACCCGAACCTGCACCAAAAGTAGAAATTCCACGAATCCAAAATTCAGATATATTATTGCCTGGCTGTCCAGATGTTTGGCGTGCCATTATACCTGCTACATTACCAGCCAACGCATTTGTAATGCTTGAAGTGGAAGTTCTCAGTGTATTTACATCTACTGTAGTAGCCGCTCCAGTCATTGTAATTTTTTTCTGTGCGCCTGTTCCTGTGATAACAACCTCGTCGATAGCAGTTGCTTTTGCTTCTTGCATAATAACATTGATGCTCTTTTGTTCTTTAACAAGGATTTCTTGTTTATCAAATCCTATAAAAGTGAATACTAACCATTGATAAGGTTCAACCTTTATTTTAAACTTACCGTTTATATCTGTAATAGCACCTAGTCCGGGTATGTCTTTTACGGAAACGTTTACTCCGACAAGTGGCTCTTTATTCTGATCCAGAACAATGCCGCTGATTTCTATTTTTTCTTGTTGTTGCTTTTCTGTATGTGCGTATGTGTTAAGCACACAGCTAATTAGAAAAAACAAACTTAAAATTATTGCTGTCCGCTAAAACTTTTTGAGCCTAAAAATTAGGGCTGGATTCC
>OGKX01001042.1_pt1 | contig 13025 bp, 5 predicted proteins | sample 1572541 | NCBI WGS metagenome assembly OGKX01 (sample SAMEA2581982, study PRJEB24529) | metagenome | biome: Human gut stool | place: China | collected 2011
GATAGGAAACGATGGAGGTTTGAATTACTATTCGTACACAAAGAAGAAAATTCAGAAAGTAATCCTCCCTCCTAAGATCGAATCAATCAATTACGTTCACTCCATACATGAAATAAATGATTCTACCTTATGGGTTACGACAGGAGGAACCGGAGTACTTAAGCTAATCCTTGATACAAAACAAGTTATTCCTACTGTAAAAAAGATTAAGACGTATATACACAAAGAAGAAAACCTAATTTACAACTATTTCTTCACATCTTTGCAGAGTTCTGATTCTTTATTATTTGGAAATAGAGGATATGGCATCTTCTCCATCCCTCAAAAACAAGACGTTTTGTCAAATATATATTTCAATAACAATCCAGCCGAACAAGCTGCCAATGACATCTTTAGCATGGAAAAAGACCCAAAAGGTAATTTTTGGCTAGGAACTAGTATGGGACTTGTGGAATACACAAAAGATAATCAAATCAAAACATATAAAGAACTCAATGAATTCATAAACAGTATAGTCCACGCCATACAGTCTGACAACGATGGTAATCTGTGGTTAAGCACCAACAAAGGTATCATAAGATATAACCCTAATGATGAGACCTTCCAGCTGTATGGTCAAGAAGAAGGGATTGATGTCATTGAATATTGTGATGGCGCATCTTTTGTGGACCAACAAAGCCAGACATTGTACTTTGGAGGCATCAATGGTTTTGTCACCATCCACAAGGAAAAGTTGAAGACAGAGGAATCCATATTCCCCATTTTAATATCTAATTTAAATGTCCTGGGGGAAAATGTTATGTTAGCAGACTTCTTATCACAAGAAAAAGATAAAAACAAACTATCATTAAACTATCAACAACACTCATTCACACTAAAGATTTCCGTTCCCGACTATATTTACAGTAGCAGTATTCTTCTATATTACCGAATCAAAGAAACAGATGAAAACTGGACTAAGATTTCAAGTAATACACTTAACTTTACCAACATGGTTCCGGGAGAATATACACTCGAAATCAAATATATTAATCAAGCCATTAACAAAGAAAGTAATGTGTTCTCTATCCACATTCACATTACTCCTCCTTGGTATACCTCTGCTTGGGCTTATATCGTGTACTATTTAATCGGCCTGACCTGCATATTCTTTATCATACACTCAATTCTCCGCCGAAACCGTTTAAAGAAAGCACGGGAACTTAAAGAATTGGAACAAGTTCATCAAAAGGAAGTGTATGAATCCAAATTAGAGTTCTTCACCAATATAGCATATGAGTTTTCGACTCCGCTAACACTGATCTTCGGTCCTTGTAACCGTATCATTGATAATTGTTCAGATAAAAATACAGTAAAATATGCCAAAGTCATTCAACGTAATGCGGAAATACTAAATGATCTGACCCAAGAGATAGTCACATTCCGCAGCATCGAGTCCAAAGAACGAAAACCATATATAGAGCAACTGCCAGTGGGCGAAATTATCTCAAAAGACCTTATCACCTTCGTCGATCAAGCATATTCAAATCAAATACTTTTCGAAAAAGAAATAGATTCTGCACTTATATGGAATAGTGATCGTTTCTTTTTAAGAACAATTATCATCAACTTATTATCAAACGCTTTTCACCATACAGGCAAGTCTGGCAAGATAGTTGTTCAAATCAATATACAAGAAGATAATTTATCAATCAACATCACGTTCCTAGGAAAGATCACGAAAAAAGAAATCCAGGTAATAACAGGCGAGTATCATCTTTTGAAAAATATAAAGGATACGTATGACACCAAACTTCTACGCCATGAACTCGGGCTCACGATGTCACATAATATGGTGAAACTACTACAAGGAGAACTAATAGTAGACACAACAGAAGAAAAAGTACAGTTTACAATAAAACTTCCCCAACTTGAATCGGATCCTCAAGAGATGAAGGTAAGCGATATCGATCCGATACATTCCGCTCATCTAAAAATGGAAAACAATCCGGAAATCAAGGATATGGTTCCCGAATTTAACATTCTCCGACAGACTCTCTTTTTAATTGAGCCAAACAAAGAGATGTCATGGTTCCTTATAGACACTTTCCATGAAGATTTTAACATCATCCCTATCCAAGACTACACACTGGCAACGCAAAAACTAGAGACTTACCAACCAGACTTAATAATTTACGACATTACTGGTAACTTTGTGGAAGGAATTGAATTTACTCAACAATTGAAAAGTAGCAAGAATCACGCACATATTCCCGTTATTCTATTATCTGGTGAACGAAATATAGAAGAACAAATAAAAGGAATCAATGCAGGAGCCGAAATGTATATCTTTAAACCCTTCTACAGTGACTACCTGAAAATATCGGTCAACAAGATATTAAATAGAAAGGAAACTTTAAAGAGTTATTTCAACTCTCCCAAAAGTGCTTACGATCTATCTAATGCAAAGTTAATACACAAAGAGGACAAAAAGTTCATTGAAACAATACTTGATATCATTAATGCTAATCTAGATAATAAAGACTTGTCAGCAGCTTTCATTGCCAATGAACTCCACATTAGTATGAGACATCTCTATCGTAAATTAAGCGAAATCGGAGAAGTGAGGTCTATAGCCAATATGATTAAGGATTGCAAGTTGCAAGTAGCAAAAGACCTTCTCATCAATACAAAGCTTTCGATTGACGAAATTGCCTATAAATCAGGTTTCACCGCTCGAAGTACTTTCTTCAGAAGTTTTACGGAAAAATATCACATTACTCCCAAAGAATTTCGCAAACAACAAGAATAAGATTACCACTATCTTATCGCTACTATATACAAAATCTCCCGAATGCCTCAAATCCCATTATAAAGGATTAAATCCGGCATCCGGGAGATCTTATAGGGTTTCGTCAGTTATTGAGTTTTCAATAACTCTTTTTATTTCAACGTAATATTTTGTTGGCTGACAATGTTTCTTGATGAAACTCCCAACATCAACTTAAATACACCCGGATCAACTACAAAATCATGTTTATCCACACTATAATAAGAGAATGAGTCTTTTGTCAGGTCCATCTCAACTTCAGCTGACTGCCCTGGTTCAAGATATACCTTTTTAAAGGACTTCAACTCTTTTAGAGGTTGTTCAACACCATTATTACTCGGTTTACCGATATAAAGCTGAACCACTTCTGATCCGCCCTTCTTGCCGGTATTAGTCAATTTGCAAGTTATCTTTGCCTTTCTATCATCCACAGGATCCTGAAAAACTCTCATATCAGACAGTTTGAAAGTAGTATATGACAAACCGAATCCAAACGGATATTGCACTTCACGGTTAAATTTATCATAACCACGATAACCCACAAAGATTCCTTCCGTATAAGGCACATGGAAATCATGGTCAGGATCGTAATAACTATTGTATGTAGGATTATCTTCCCATTTCTTTTCAAAAGTAATAGGTAGTTTACCCGACGGACTTACTTCACCGAACAAGATATTGGCAAGTGCATTTCCCGACTCCTGACCTGTATACCAACTCCAAAGCAAACCTTTGAGAGAAGGCTCCCATGACTGCATTTCAACATTGCCACCAGCATTGACAACTCCAATTATCGGTTTTTTACTCTTTATGACCGTCTCAATCATCGTTCTACTCGCTTCCGGTAATTCAAAAGTTCTATCACTATTTTCCGACTCCGTATCAGAGTTAAATCCAAAACATGCAATAATCATATCATATTCATTCAATCGCTCAACGAACATGTTCTTACTATTATCAGCTTCCGCTGTATTCTGCCACAACAAATTAGCACTTGCACCTCCACCTTCCTGGAAGTAGTCAATCTGAATATTATATTTCTGACCAGCTTTCAACTGCATAGTATACTTGGAAGTCCTATAACCAGATGGTCTGAATTCATCAATTACTTTTTTTCCATCAATAAACAGATTATAACCATCATCTCCGCCAAGAGTAAACTCATACTCTGCATTCTTATCCGAACAAATAGTTCCTGTCCACCTAACTGAAAAATGATCAGCCGGCATACCCTTATAACCAGTACCACTACTCCAACTATAGTTTATTCTACTTTCAAATTGATCTACAACCGGACTACCTTCTAAATTCATATTATTATAATAGCACGCTCTGAATCCTCTCTGTTTCAAACTACCATCCGTAAATATAATAGGATCAAAACAATCATACTCATCAACATATTCCGCCTTTATTCCATATTTTTCGGCAGCCTTACGAATCCCTTCAAATGCGCTGACATAACTAAACGGATTTACCGAACCACTGCCACCACCACAGACATAACCATTGGCATTTTTTCCTACAACCGCAATTTTCTTGTATTTTTTAGGATTGACAGGAAGAATATTCTTCTCATTCTTCAATAATACAATTGCCTCGTTTGCCACTTTAAGAGCAGTCTCCACAGAGGCCGGATTATCTAAAGGTATGTTTTTATCTTGTTGCTGTGCATCTAAAAAACCAAATCCGATTATAACACGAAGAATATGGCGTATTCTTTCATTAATGGTGTCCATTGTCACATAGCCGGTACGCAGGTAATAAGCGATCTCCTGTGGTTTATTCTTTTCCGCTCCCGGCATTTCTAAGTCCATTCCTGCATTACAAGTAGGAATCGAATATTGAGCCGCGCTCCAATCTGAAACGACCATACCATTGAACCCCCATGTTTTTCTCAACACATCCTTCAATAGCCAAGGATTTTCATTCGTATAAATGCCATTTACCAAGTTATAACTGGTCATTACCGCTCCAACCTCCGCTTCTTGAACAGCAGCTTTAAAAGCTGGGAAGTAAATTTCATGGGCAGTCCTTTCATCTATATCATTACTAATCCGAGCCCTATCATAATCTGAATTATTCGCCAAGAAATGCTTTACAGTAGCCATCACCTTCTGACTCTGAACTCCTTTTATATAGCCTACTGTTGTTCTGGCTGTCAGATATGGATCTTCGCCCATATACTCAAAGTTACGGCCACACATCGGAGCACGATGAATATTTACAGCCGGTCCCAATATGATATGTATTCCACGAGCTCTGCAATCCCGTCCCAATGACTGTCCGTATTCATAAGCCAGTTTTTCGTTCCAAGTGGCAGCAAGTGCCAGACCACATGGGTAGGCATTCGTTTCAATACGGTGTCCTACTCCTTGAGGACCATCAGACATCCTAATTGCCGGTACCCCCAATCGTTTGATCGGTTTTGTGTGAAACTGAAAGTCTCCACTTATGTAATCCAGTTTTTCTTGAATGGTCATCTGATTAAGAATCTCGTCCACCTTTTTATCCACATCGGAGGTATACCATTTTTGCGCAAAAGCAAAACCACCGTTGCAAAGTAGAAAAGAAATAAATAATGCTTTTCTGATTTTTGTACTCATAATTTCTCTTTTAAGTTTATTTTCATTAATTCCATTGGATTTGTTGGTCCATATCCGGTATCAAACTATTGATCTTACGTTCCATACTTAATGAACCTTCTGCACGATAAGATATTACTTTACCCGGTACAGTGGTTATATCATCATATCTATATCTCATATAAATAGTATAATAACGATGAACCAAGTAGGGCAAAACAGCATCTTTTTCTTCCCAAATCTCATAAGTCGGTTGACCTTCAACCTCAAAATTAATTTGGGGATTCACGGCCTTAACAGATAAATTTCCTTTCTTCTTTCCTTTTTCATCGACCTGTCCTTCTTCAAACTTTACATTTATCTTATAATCAGCTCTATCTATTGCATTATCTTCTTTGGTTCCCGCATAAAAAAATACAGTATTCTCATCTACAACATGTGCCCTACGCCTATCTACAACTAATGGAGCATCCTCTGTATCAATAAAATAGATATTCATTGCCATGGCAGAATAAGTACCGGAATAGTCATTAAATGGCAAAATATGGAGCAATGCTTTATGGATTCCTTTCCGTACATTTGTTATATAAGAGGAGTTATCCTCTATCTTCAAAGGCAACACCCATTCCTGTGACAAATCCAAATCTTCAAATTTAAATTTTATTTGGAATAATTCTTTATTTGATCCTCCGGGAATGTGACATACAGGTGACAATAATTCATAATACTTCTCCGGTAACTGTGAATACCATAAGTCCGTCCTATACTGGAATTTCTCTTCGTTCAAAATACCTAATGTGTCATTATCTACGACAATATTCACATCGACAGCTTCGTCAGATAAAGTCAAGCCACTTCGCAGAACGGGAAGATCATAAACGACTTCTCCACTAGGATGATAACGCAAATAAATATCTGCCACACCTTCGCCACCAACCGGTGCTTTCAAAGAGACCATATGAGGATATAATTCCTCTACCCACTCATTATTACATGCACTAAAAACAGAAAACATGCATAACATCATTATATAAGTATTTATTCTTTTCATATTCGTAAATTTATAGATTAATCATAAGTTTTCCATCCCGGAGCCTGAGTCATGCGTTTATTGTGTTTCAGTTCACCATAATCTATAGGCCAGAAATACATCTTACGCGAAAAAGAGGTTTGTAATTTTTCTACCCGAACCCGGTCATAGAAATCTTCAGCTTTAGCCTGGGTCATCAGTACATTACACCCATAAACAGGTTCCGCTTCTTCCTTTTCCACATCTTTCCAACGCCTTAAATCATAATAACGTTGATTTTCACCCAACAGCTCAATCTGCCGTTCACGTTTCAAATATTTACGAAGTTCACCACTATCTTCATATACCTATTCTTCATAATCAGGCACTCCTCCACGAATACGAATCTGCGAAATCGCTCTACTCATTTCTTCCTTATCGCGGGAGATCGTATATGGTATACCATCCCAAGTGGCCACCTCAGAACTACTTCCCGGAGTCAATTCATTCAAAGCTTCGGCGTACATTAATAAGATGTCAGCATAGCGGATCGCACAATCCACTTTATCATAGATTTTACCATTATTCGTGTTGCAATCTTTCGGATTAATATATTTCATCATCCCGATACCTGTCGGCTGCCATTTATCAGAAGCATTCGTTCTACCATTCGTATTTCCTCTATAATACCACATCTGTAAATTCCGATAGTTACCATCCCTCGCACTTGCAAAAGGCCAAAATGCTCCGTTAAATGCAACGCTAGCATAGAAACGAGGTTCACGATTTGCATACTCCTTCCAAACTCCGGAGCGCACTTGGGGATATTTACCCTCATTCACTTCCTGTTCCGTTACAAAGCGTTCTCCTACCGGAGTTTCCGACAAGAATTTATTGAGATCAAATGGTTCTCCATTTGCCAAAGCGTAAGCATCACATTGCTTAGCAGTCAGTCCATGGCAATTATTCCCCCCAGCCGAACCAGGCATCTGATCATTGGCCATAGAGTTAACACCATCTCCTAATCCATCATTTCCACGAGTAAAAATCAATTCCGGATTTTCTACAGCATACAAATCACCATTAAAAATAGCACGATAAGATTCAAACGGATCAATATCCGCCCTCCCTTCCGGAAAATTCTTTTCTGAATACAATTTATGATAGGGCGGTTTTACCGTAGCAGGGTAAGCCTCACTTCCCCTGCTCTTATAGGGAGCTGTATATAATTTATATACTCCTCGATCAGCAAGATCTACAACGTCTTTTGCCGCTGCCGCCGCTCTGGCCCACTTCTTTTCATCATAAGTCTGCGACATTAAAATACGCCCTTTATCATCCACAAAATCTGAAAACTTGTCCGGATCATCCGGATGAGGATTATTAATAGGGCTTGCGGTGAACAACAATGCCTTTGCGCGGGTAGCTAATGCCGCTCCTTTTGTTGCACGAGCAATATTCCGATTATTTCGTTTTTCCGGCAAATCTTTAGCCGCTAACACCATCTCGTCAGCAATATAATCTACTACCTCATCATAAGTACTCCGGGGGTATGACATCTCATCATAAGTAGCATCAATACTTACAGTTTCACCGGGCATAATAGGCACAGGTCCATATTTCCTCAACAATAACCAATAAAAATATCCACGCAGGAAACGAGCCTGTGCTTTCATATCAGCAATTTCGGTTTGCGTAAGTTCCTCGTTTATATCAATATTATTAATCAATATGGATGCTTGCCGGATTCCTTCATAACATTTCACGTAAGTGGCCCATGTCCAACCATAATCATATTCTCCAAATTTAAACTTACGATAATTAATATTTCCGTTTGTTTCATTAAATATCATATCATCAGAATAGTTAGTTACAATTTGAGAAATAGTCCCAATCTCAATATTGGCACCTAACAAATGGTTATAACAATATGAAAGCCATTGCTCGGAATAATCTTTACTTTTGAATATTTTGTCTTCGTTTTGTCTATCTTCGAAGAACTTCTCCACACTTAAGTAATCAGAACAAGAAGAAAAAACAGCTCCTATTCCCAAGCTACAAATCATAGCCCATATTATATATTTCTTTTTCATGTGTCTTTCTATATTTAGATGTTTATTGTTAATCCTAATGTATATGCTTTAGATAACGGATAAACCTGTCCGTTGCTACTTCCCAATTCAGGATCCCACAACTTAAAGCTGGAGAAAGTGACCAGATTAGTCCCCATAAAGTAAATACGAATATTATTCAGACGTATTTTGTTGACTATACTCTTAGGAATAGTGTATCCAACCTCCAGATTTTTAAGTCGCAAATATGATCCATTACGCATCCAGTAAGTCGATGACTGATAATTATTGTTATTTCCACCATAACTTAAGCGAGGATATTTAGCATTAGGGTCTTCATTTTCCCCTAATATCCACCGATTGGATTTCACTACATCTGTTAAAATATTCCCCCAGTCACCATCTTTAAATGGATATACGGTATACCCGTCAATAAAGAATGTAGATTTTCCGGCACCTTGAAAAAGAACATTCACATCAAATCCTTTCCATTGGGCAGAAAAGCCAAATCCATAAATCAAATTCGGACGATTTGTGGCTCCAATAGGTACATAATCTTTATCATTGACGATGCCATCTCCATTCACATCGCGATATTTGATATCTCCTGGCATAACATCTCCCCAAGTCTGCTTTGCACTATTACGGATATCATCATAGTCTTTAAACAACCCTAAAGATATCAATCCTCTTGCTTGATTTACACGATGTCCTTTTTGCATTTTATACCAGTAGTAGTTGTTTTCTTCATCTCTATCTACTATTTCATTTTTGCTATAAGTGATATTACTACGTATTGTTAAGCCAACAGCTCCCAGTTTCTGGCGGAAAGTGAAATGTCCGTCAAAACCTTCAGAAGTCACTTTTCCAACATTGGCACTAGGATTACTTTCTAAACCGACTATCCCCGGCAAATATTCGCGTAACATATAGATTCCTTCGCGTTTCTCATTAAAATAGTCAACAGAACCGGATAATTTGTCATTGAAAAAAGAGAAGTCAATACCGAGGTCATGCTTTGTTGCAATTTCCCATGTAACGTTAGGCGAAGATAAAGAAGAATAGCGCATACCACCATAATATCTGTCAAACGTGTAATCTCCAAAGTTGTATCCACCAGTGTCTACAGTTTTGTCACCATCTTTTTTAGTCATTGTTTCAATATCATAAAGGTAGGGGAAACGAGTATTTCCCAAATTGTCGTTACCTACTTTACCGTATGAATATCGAATTTTGAACATGTTCATCCATTTAAGATGTTTTTTTATCAAAGACTCCTCAGCTATGTTCCAAGCTCCTGAGATGGCAGGGAAGAAACCAAACCGATGTCCTGCTGCGAAATTCTCCGAACCGGTATATCCGAAATTGAAATTCAGAAAATAGCGATAATTCCAATTATAGGCAATTCTTCCAGCCAACCCTTGATGGCGCATAGGGAGCGAATTCTTGATATCATTACCAATCTCCTGGGTTTTCACCTTTGAATCCTGTGTATATTTCAATGTCCCGCTAAGAATATGGGATTTAAAATTCCGGTTATACTGGAGTTCGGCTTCAAAGTACTCTTTTCGTTCACCCGTATTGCCGGAAGTCTGGGTCATTTCTTGTTCTGCCCGCTTTCGCGTAAAATTGATAGTACCATCATCTTTTCTAAAGCGATCCGCACTCCATAAAGCCGGACATTTATAACGCTTGATAAAATTATAGTTATCTGTGTCAAAACCAAAACGCCCTATAAAATTCAATCCTTTCGTAATGAAATCTAATTTTTGATTCAAAGTAATATTAGTCTGAATATTATTCCACCACTGTTCATTATACCCACATTGAGTGGAAGCTACCCATGGGTTAATATCGCCGTCCGAATTGGTAGGAGTATATCCATTGGAGTACATAATGGGCATGCTAGTAGGAGTTTGATTTAAAATGCTATTCCAGATCTCATGTGAAGTCATACCCGATTCATTCATTTTTTTTAGCGAACCACCGATACCCACTTGCAACAAAGTAGTACGTGTTACATCAATATCCGCATTCATACGGTAGTTCCAACGCTTATTGTTACTATTGGTGTTATAGTCCTCATTCAGTGATTTGTCTACTTTATACATACCACCTTCGTCAAGATAACTGCCCGAAACGAAATAACGTGCATTCTGTCCACCGCCACTCAAATTCAATGTTGCCCGATAACTCATAGCTCCATTTTTTAACAAGGTGTCCATCCAGTCCACATTCGGTAATAAATCGGGGTCTAGTCCTTGTGTGAGAATTTTTAGTTCATTTCCACTATAAATAGGTTCGAGATTACGGGTTCTGCGCGCCTCATTAGCCAGATTAGCATAAGTAATACCGTCTACAAAATCAGGAGTAAATGTACGTGTATTGTAAATTGTCTCCACTTTCGCATCAACAGTTATTTTATTGATCTTACCACGACGGGTAGTAATCAAGACTACACCATTAGCACCACGCGATCCATAAATAGCCGTTTCCGAAGCATCTTTCAATACGGTGAAGGATTCGATATCTTCATAATTCAATTCATTCATATCACGTTCAAAACCATCGACCAGCACTAATGCACTTGACCCCGCTCCAAACGTAGAGATACCACGAATCCAAAATTCAGAAACATTTTTTCCCGGCTGCCCGCTAGTCTGACGTGCTATTATACCTGCAACATTCCCTGCCAAAGAGTTGGAAATACTACCTGTAGGAGAGGTTCTTAATTGTTCTACATTGATAGTAGACACGGCTCCGGTCACCGTTAGTTTCTTCTGTGCACCTGTAGCAGTAATCACTACTTCATCCAATGTCGTTTCGGTTTTTTCTTTCATTACTACGTTCACTGTGCGCTCTTCTCTCACAAGGATCTCTTGTGTCTCATAACCAATGTAAGAGAAAATTAAACGATTATATGGTTGCATTTTAATGCTAAATTTACCATTTATGTTCGTGATAGAACCCAACCCCGGTACGTCTTTAACGGACACATTAGCCCCGATGAGCGGTTCTTGATTTTCATCCGTAACCACTCCAGTCACAACAATCTGCCTATGGGTGGACTGCTGAGCCGAAATTCCTGCCGCAAAACAACATAGAGCGGCTATTATAACTAAGAATTGTTGTTTCATGTTTTTCATACTATTTTTTATTCCACAATAATCTGACGGATACGGTGATTATGCTGATCACCAATATAAAATATCTTATTCACTTCATCAAAGGCAATACTGTGCGGTCCGTTGAAACGGGCTTCCTGAAGCAAATCGCCGTCAACGTATCCGAAATGGCTATTATCCATTGCCACGCTTCCACGCCCTGCGTATCGGATGGCCTCGGCATTAGGAGTGACCTTCCATATCAGATCTCCAGGGGGGGTATCATATAATTCTCCATCTGCCACATAAAAGTCATAGATATCGTCTTTATGCTGCTCTATGTATTTCTCATTTTTCACAAAAGTGCCCTGCCACATCACCCCCATACGGACATTCGTTCCTACACCTTCATTGTATCCCTGATTCCAATTTCCAACATAGATACTCGGCAGTTCCAGCCAGTTTGTCGTCTTGTTAAACTGGCATTTGAAGATAGTTCCTTCACGCGGACGCATGAGATAGGCAAAGTCACCGGAAGGATGAAAGTAAACATACATCCATATCCAGTTTCCACCCACAGAAAACATTGTTTCCACTTCTTTTGTTGCCATATTATAGCGTTTGATAGTGGCATCCGATTCCTGAGCAAAATAGATGTCACCCGTCTGTGGATGAATAGTTGCCGAAATAACCCATTTATAACCGGAAAAAAGCGAATGAGCTTTCTTAAATCCTTCGCTACGCAAAAGCATAGTGACAACAATCGGAGAATCACCATTGGAATAATTACTCACAAATAGAGTATCACCAGTCAGACTCCAGCATAAAGAACGCGGATCTTGAATATTCAACTGCCCCACCGTTGCCACTGTAGTCAGTTCTTGTACCTCCATGTCGATCAAACGAATACTACTTTTATCCTCAATCATATAAATATGATTCGGGTTCTTAGGATCAATGCTCAGCCATGTAGGCGAATTCAAACCACAATCACTGAATGGGCCATCCTTCACTTCATATCGCCCAGTCTCATCCACATAGCCACATAACGTAGTAACCTGCGTATTGGCTATATAAGTAAATCTGTCAGGAGCTATAGCAGCTTGATCACCAATAGAAATTTCTATAGTCCCTTTATCGGCATTGCGAGGTACCATACAATATATGCACTCATTGTTACAGTTTACGACTCTAGTCTCCACGCCTCCCAACTTCAAGTTAATCAAGGAAGGATCATTACCGAAGTTTTTTCCATAAATAAGTAACTGTGTTCTTGGAGTGACTTCCCTGGGCTCGAAGCCCACAATTTCAATAGGCAAACTGTTATCAAAAGCTTGCTCCTTTCTCTTTTCATCGTCTTTACAACCGATGAAACAACCAAGCAAAGCAAGTAAACAAAATGCCTTAACAACATTCATTCTTTTTCCTTTCCTGTTCATCATAATA
>OGKX01001043.1_pt1 | contig 13020 bp, 15 predicted proteins | sample 1572541 | NCBI WGS metagenome assembly OGKX01 (sample SAMEA2581982, study PRJEB24529) | metagenome | biome: Human gut stool | place: China | collected 2011
CCAGTGTGGCATGGGCCGTACCGGAAGCATGTTTGCTTATCAGCAGTATGGTGTGATGCCGGATGTTGTAACCGTAGCAAAAGCATTGGGATGCGGTATTCCGGTTGGAGCATTTGTCTTAAATGAAAAGACAGCAAAACATTCTTTAGTTGCTGGAGACCATGGAACAACTTATGGTGGAAATCCACTGGCTTGTGCAGCAGTGAGCACAGTATTTGATTTGTTTGAAAAAAATAAAATTGTAGAACATGTCAAAGAAGTTACTCCATATCTGGAGAAAAAGCTGGATGAACTGGTTGAAAAATATGACTGCTTCACTGCAAGACGAGGAAAAGGTTTTATGCAGGGACTGGTTGTAGCGGGAAGACCGGTTTCAGAAATTACTTCTAAGGCACTTGAAAACGGACTGCTTGTGATTTCCGCAGGAAGTGATGTACTGCGTCTTGTTCCTCCACTTGTCATTACTGAAAAAGATATTGATGAAATGATAGAAAAATTAGAGAAGAGTCTGTAAGATACAAAAGTTAGAGAAATAAATATAGGATAAAAAATAGAATAAAGAATAAAAAAATCCTTCTGCGGAGATTCTAAAAAGAAAAATGATAATTAGAATAATCATACTTAGAACAACGTGGAGGGATTTTTTATGTGGGGAATTTTAACAGCGCTGCTTTCCGGAGCATTGATGAGTATACAGGGTGTGTTTAATACAAATTTAACTAAACAGACGAGTCTGTGGTTGGCAACAGGCTGGGTACAGGTTACGGCTTTTCTTATCTGTGTGGGAGCATGGTTTTTTACCGGAAGAGAACCGATTGGAAAATTAATGACCGCAGAGCCGAAGTATATTTTAGCAGGAGGCGTGATTGGTGCATTTATTACGATTACAGTCATTCAAAGTATGGCGGGGCTTGGACCGGCAAAAGCAGCAATGTTAATCGTGATTTCACAGCTTGTAGTAGCCTATTTAATTGAATTACTTGGAATTTTTGGAATGGAAAAAGCTTCCTTTGAATGGAGAAAGGTAATTGGAATGGCAGTTGCAATTGGCGGAATTATTTTATTCAAGTGGGAATCTTGACAGGAGGCAGAAGTAGAGTTTTTTGTCGAACGTATTTTCTTGCCTTTTTAAAATAGAGCGGATATAATAGAAGCGTAAAAACAGAGGGGTGTATAAGAAAAAGAAAGTAAAATGGAAGGGGTCAGGATATGAGTGAGTCCGGCTATTTGGTTTCTCAGGCATCAAAACTTCTTGAAGTGCAGTCTCATGTGCTTCGCTACTGGGAAGAAGAACTGTTATTACCGATAGGAAGAAATGAACTGGGACACCGGTACTACACCCGATATGATATACAGGTTATTTTGTGTATTAAAGAACTGAAGAAAAAAGGTTTTTCATTGAAAGAGATAAAAAAAGTAATTCCGCTGTTTTATGAGACTGTAAAACAGGAAGAAACAAATTCGAAAGGAGATAATTTAGAAAGAGAAGTATTAGAAAAAGCAGAGAGAAAGTTCGAGACAGCCGTAAATTCTGTAAGTCGTTCTGCATATTCTGGAAAACGTAAAAAAGCGCAGAAAGCAGCAAGAGCGAGGGAACAAAAAAAGAAAAAGGAACAGAACAGACAGACGAACAAACCAGATGGGCAGGAGAGCGGAGTTCCTAAAGAGTTTATGGAAATTTTGAACCGAATTGTAAAAGAGCGGATGAAAGAGCAAAATTACCGGAATCAGGAAGAAGAAAAATGCAGGAAGCTGGATGAAAAAATAAGAATCTGTCAGAAAGCAAGAAAAGAGGTTGCAGTGGCAGTAGAAAAAGAAAAACAGGAAAAACATCATTTTTTCCGAAAAAAAAAGAGTGATGCATGAAGCACCACTCTTCATTTTTGTAATAGCTTTTTAATAAATTAGCCTTCTACGATAGCTTCTGCAGGACAGACACCAGCGCAAGTTCCGCAATCTACACATTCATCAGCGTTGATTTCGTATTTTCCATCTCCTTCAGAGATAGCGCTTACTGGACATTCTCCTTCACAAGTTCCACAGCTTAAACATTCATCTGTAATTACATATGCCATAATAATTATCCTCCTTATATTCTCTGAACTTCATAGCTCAGTTTATATGCATATTCTAATATATTTAGATTGAGAATACAAGTCTTTATTTACAAACAATTTGTGAAAAAAATTATCATCTTATAAATTCAGATAAAAATAGTTGAATATCGGGGGAAAAACGTTTATAATAGGGACGTACGAAAATTAAGGAGGAAATGAAGAATGACAATTTCTAAAGATATGACAATTGGCGAATTAATCCGCACAGATGAAAATATTGTTCCGATTCTTATGAGAGCAGGTATGCACTGCATCGGATGCCCATCCGCTCAGGGTGAAAGCTTAGAAGAAGCTGCTATGGTTCATGGAATCGACGCAGATGTTTTAACTGCGCAGATTAATGATTTTTTGGCAAACAAATAAGAATTAAGCCGAATAATTGTGAGATTTGGTAAATAAAATGCCATCGGGAAAATTATCCTGATGGCATTTTTAAGTCTGTTTTATAAATCAGCAAGTTGTTCTAACGCATGACCGGAAAGAATACAGTCAGCATGTTCAATCAGATGTGCTTCTCCGGCTAAAGAGAATGGTTTTCCACTTCCATATTCGGAGAGCATGTTGCAGACTTTATTAAAATCAGATGGAGAGCTTCCGGACTGATGGAGCACTAAACTGTATTCTTCTGCAAAGTCATCTTTATATAAAGAATTTTTTCCGGTAAAGAAATGATTCAATGCTTTGGAAGCCAGAATTACATCATCAAGTGTACGGAACGTGAAGTTGCGGATTAAATCAAGCTTGATTTCTGTATCCTCTTCGGAAGTTTCTGATTTAGCAGAGGATGCAGATGCTGTATTGGTTTCAGAAGAAGCAGGCTGTGGTTTGGAAGATTTCTTTTTTGCGGCAGCTTTGCTTCTTGCATCATAAACTTTTTGGAAGAGGTCTAAAATATCATCTGCTCCTTCAATAGCTGGAGGGGCGGAAAGCGTATCATTTCCGGAAGAAGAAAACGGTGTAAATTTTGAAAAACGGGTATCTAACTCGTCAGGGTCTTCTACTTTTGTAATGATTAAGACGATACTGTCCATTGAAATTGGAATTGCCTCAATCATAAGAGGAATATTGTCCGCTTCAAATCCAAATTCAATGTTTGCCTGCTGCATCATATCACGAAACAGACTTTTGGCTTTCTCTGTGCCATAGGCAAGCTCACTTAAACGAATCTGGCGGTCTTCTAAATCCGCTTTTGTTAAAGTGCATCGAATCTGATTTTCATTAATTTTTTCTATTTTCATAAATATCACATCCTGTCTCAAACTATTCTACAATCAAAAGAATATACTTTTTCATTTATATTATATACTATCAAAACGAAGAATGTAAAGCAGTTCCTTGTTTTTTCATAAATCTTCCGAATTTTAAGTAAAAATGCTTGTGGGAAAGCGGGGAGCATGGTATAGTAATACTACAGATAAAAAGGCTGGGCAGGTTTTATGGAAAGGAGGATAAAAAAACTTCAAATCCTTTATTTAGTCGAAAGCCAAATAGAATAAAAGCAAATGAATTAATGCTAGAAACAAATTCATTTATAGAAACAAATCAAAATAATCTGAGACAATTTTCTAATCATATAACCATCTGGTTAAATCGGAACATTCATTCAGAATGTCTGTAGAAATTTCCAATTTGAAAGAACAAAATATAAGAGCATAAACATAAGAATATAAAAAAATCAAAAAACGTCAAAGCTTTTTTGTCTGTAAGGAGATTTGCGCCTGTGCCAAATATCAGAATGTTACATATCTGCTATTTTGTTTCTGCTGTTATCATATATCACAAATATGTATTCTGTGAATACACAAATACAGAAAGGCAGAAAAAGTGTATGAGCAAAGAAAAAGAACCATCCCCGCTTGGGCGTGAACTGGAAACCTATCAAACAGAAGGAATTCCGCTGTGGCTGAACGGAAAACCAAGTACGCCGGAAGAAATCGTGCATGCCTGCATGATTGAAGAAGAAGGTACTTATATGCGGGATTATGTGCAGAATGAAAGGGGGAAAGTGGAACGGCTTGAATTTGATTTGATAAAATTAAAAAAAGAAGAAACATAAAAATAAAATGCTATAGGTCCCCGCTTAGGCATAAAAGAAAGGCTGCTGCTTTCATGAATAAAAATTCGGAAAGTAGCAGTCTTTTTGATTTTCTCTGAATCTTAAAAAAACATAAATTGTCGAAGAAAGATAATGACGGAAGCGAAAAGTATGTTATAATGAAAAAGAATTTGAAGATAAGGAGCGCAAAATGAGTGGAAAAAAAAGAAAAGAAATGGTTCCTGTCATTGTTGTGATTTTATTGATTGTACTGGTTGGATGTGTGGGTGCTTTAACCGCAGTTATCAAAAGAATGACTCCGTCGGATGAGAGGATGGACGTTCGCACTTATTATGGGCTGACTTCGGATGACGATGTCGCTCTGGTTTTGCAAAACACAGTCAGTGATAGAAAAGCGAAAATGATAGACGGACATATTTATCTGGATTATGATACAGTATCCGATGTTTTAGGTGGACGTTTCTACTGGGATGAAGCAAATCAAAAGATGCTTTATTCAACACCGTCAGAAGTGATTTCAATTTCACCGGACAGTAATACTTATACTGCCGGAGGAAAAGAAAAGACAGAAGAATATCCTATTATCTGTGAAAAAGAGGATACCATATATCTGGCATTGGAATTTATCGAACAATACATGCAGATTATGGTGACAAAGAGTGAGAATCCGGATAAAGTGATTATTTCTTATAAATTTGGAACACAAAAAACGGTAACAGTAACAGAGGATACGGTAGTTCGTTATCGCGGTGGAATTAAGAGTGAAATTCTAACCGATGTTAAGAAAAAGGATAAACTGGTTCTGCTGGAGACACTGGATGAATGGTCAAGAGTTGCAACGGAAGATGGATTTGACGGTTATATCAAAAATGACAGTATTTCAGATGCAAAGGAAGAGAAAATCGAGTATCAGGGCGAATTTAATGAAACTTATACAAGCCTGACCAGAGATTATAAAATTAATTTAGCCTGGCATCAGGTAACTTCCGAAGATGCAAATAAGGCATTATCAGAAGTACTTTCCGGAACAAAGGGAATTAATGTGCTTTCCCCTACCTGGTTTTCTGTGACCGGAACAGATGGTGCAATTTCTTCGCTTGCAAGTGCGGATTATGTAAAGACTGCGCATGAGGCCGGAAAGGAAGTCTGGGGGCTGGTCGATAATTTTAATTCGAGTGTCAGTACACTTGCAACGCTTTCAAATACCGCTTCAAGAAATCATCTGGTAGAGATGCTTCTTTCAGAAGCAAAACGGGTTGGACTGGATGGAATTAATGTGGATTTTGAGTCTATGACGAAAGAGGAAGCCCCTCATTTTATTCAGTTTATCCGTGAGCTTTCTATCGGATGCAGGAAAAATCAGCTTGTGTTATCTGTGGATGATCCGGTGCCGGAATTTACAACTTACTATAATCGTAAAGAGCAGGGGATTGTAGCGGATTATGTGATTATTATGGGATATGATGAACATATGGAAGGCTCAGAAAAAGCCGGTTCGGTGGCATCTCTTCCGTTTGTGGAAAAAGGGATTACGCAGACTTTAAAAGAAGTTCCTGCAAATAAAGTAATTAATGGAATGCCATTTTACACCAGAATGTGGTATACTGATACTACTGGCAGTGTGACGAGTGAAATTCTTGGAATGAGTCAGGCTGGACAGTCAGTAGAAAATATGGGAATGACCTCTGCCTGGGATGAAAAAACTTCACAGAACTATGCAGAACTGGAAACAGGAAGCGGAAAATACCAGATGTGGCTGGAAGATGAACAGTCTCTGGAAGAAAAGCTGAAGTTATTTCAAAAATATGAGCTGGCAGGAGTGGCGGAATGGAAACTGGGACTGGAGCGTAACAGCGTATGGGATTTGATTGAGCAGTACCTTGAGTAGAAAATCCGTAAAATGTAATGAAAATTATTTTGCAAAAATAGAAAGGAAGACAGTAATATGGCAGAAGAAATGTTTAAAACAACATTAATGGGTGGATTTGATAAGGATGACGTACAGGAAAAAGTACAGAAGATGAAAGATGAAACAGCTCAGCAGCAGCTTGCCTTCAAAAAAGAGATTGAAGAAAAAGAACAAAGAATTGCTGAACTGCAGAAAAGACTGGAATTAAAAGAAGCCAATCAGGAACGTCTGGAAAGAGAGATTCAGGAAAAATACCAGAAATATGTAGATAATTATGAAACCATCGGAAGAGTTGCGTTGGAAGCACAGTTAAGAGCGGACAAAATGATTGAAGAAACACAGGAAAAATGCGACAAGATGGTTGCCGATGCAGAAGCGGAAGCAAAGCAGAAAATTGCCGATGCAGAGTTGGAAATTGATGGCAAACTCTTAGATGGAAAGAAAAAATACCTGGCATTACAGGAGGAAATGAGCCAGATTGTAGAGTTAATTAACAGTGCACAGAAGCATTTCGCAGATTCTTATAACGAAGTACATAAAATCATTGATGCAATGCCGACTTCTTTTGCTGAAATGGAAGGTGTGGAAAGTGAACTTCTGCCGGAAACAGAGAAAGAAGGGGCAGAAGTAGAAACAGAAAGTGAGCTTGAAACAGAAGCGGAAGCAGAGACTGAAGATGCAGAAACAGAAGAAACACAGGAAATCGAACCGTTAGATGAAGAAGACGAAGACTTGGATGCACTCGATGATTTAGATGAAAATTTAGATGACTTGGAGCTGACTCCGCTTGAAGAGGAGGAAGAGGAAGAAGAAGAAAACAGCGAGGCATTGGATGAAGATGAAAAGATTGCGCTTCAGATTTCAAAACTCTTAAATCAGGAAGACCAGTACATGATGGAAAATGAAGAAGAATAATTTTTTAGAAGTTCTGAATCATTTCGATTGAGAAAATAAAAATCCTTTAAAGCATATACTTAACAGAGTATACTTTAAAGGATTTTTTATTTATGAAAAAGCATATCGCACAGACTGTTATGGCATTGCTTCTTCTGGTTTCTGTCTTTTTTCTTTCAAAAGAAGGGGCACAGCTGGCAAATGGAACACCTAAAGAAAGCAAGGGAGTAATTGTTGTAGACAGCGGGCATGGCGGAATAGACCCGGGAGTGATTGGACAAAATGAATTAAAAGAAAAAGAGATTAATCTTGCAATTGCGAAAAAGCTGGAACGTTTGTTAAAGGCAGCTGGATATGACGTGATTATGACAAGGAAAAAAGACGAAGGACTGTATGAAGAAAACAGTCCAAACAAAAAAGTGCAGGATATGCAGAAAAGATGTGAGATAATTAAAGAAAATCACCCTCTTTTAACAGTCAGCATTCATCAGAACAGTTATCCGGATGAACAGGTCTGTGGACCGCAGGTGTTTTATTATGAAAGTTCAGCAGAGGGGAAGAAGCTTGCAATATGTATTCAAGAAGCATTGAATGAAAAATTAAAGATTGATCATCCAAGGGTAGAGAAGTCCAATCGTACTTATTATCTTTTAAAAAGAAGCGAGGGGATCTTAAATATTGTGGAATGTGGTTTCTTAAGTAATAAAAAAGAAGCGGGGCTGTTAGTGCAGGATGAGTATCAAGAAAGAGTGGCGAAGGCAGTTGAAAAAGGAATTTTAAAATATCTGGAAGATTAACCGCTTTTATGATATGATAAAGATGTATGTGAAGATAGAAAGAGAGTGTAATTGTGATTACAAAAATAGTAAAAGTAGATAAAGAACATCCGGATGAAGCGGCAATAAAAGAAGCTGGAGAAATCTTGAAAAACGGTGGGCTTGTGGCATTTCCGACAGAGACAGTATATGGTTTGGGTGGAGATGGATTAAATGCTCGTTCTTCAGAAAAAATATATCAGGCAAAAGGCCGTCCATCGGATAATCCGCTGATTATTCATATTGCCCAATTGGAAGACTTGGATAAGATTGCAGAGGATGTTCCGGACGGCGCAAAAAAACTGGCAGAAAAATATTGGCCCGGACCTCTTACGATGATTTTTAAGAAAAAAGACATTGTTCCGATTGAGACAACAGGAGGTCTTGAAAGTGTGGCAGTGCGTATGCCGTCTCATAAGGTGGCAAGAGCGCTAATATGCTATGGCGGAAAATATGTGGCAGCTCCGAGTGCAAATACTTCAGGACGTCCAAGTCCAACACTTGCAGAGCATGTAATAGAGGACTTGAATGGCAAAGTAGATATGATTTTAGATGGCGGTGAAGTTGGAATTGGTCTGGAATCAACGATTGTAGATTTTACAGAGAAAATTCCGGTTATTTTAAGACCAGGCTATATCAATCAGAAGATGATTGCAGAGGTAATCGGAGAAGTGCGAATGGATAAAGGGCTTTTGATTACCGATGCCTCTGTGAGACCGAAAGCACCGGGAATGAAGTATCGTCATTATGCCCCGAGAGCGGAGTTGACCATTATTGAAGGAGAAACAGAAGCAGTTGTAGCGGCAATTAATGAGAAATGCCGTAAAGCAGAAGCCGAAGGTCTTCGCGTTGGTGTTATCGGAACAGATGAGACAAAAATGCTTTATCATGCATCTGTTGTAAAAAGCATCGGAAGCAGACAGGATGAAGAAAGCATCGGTCTGCATTTATTTAGAATATTAAGAGAGTTTGACAGTGAAAATGTCAATTTGATTTTTTCGGAATCGTTTGATACACCGAATATGGGTCAGGCAATCATGAACCGTCTGTTAAAGGCAGCGGGACATCATGTAATAAAAGTATAAAAAACAGGAGGAAAACTTATGATAGCATTAGGGTGCGACCATGGGGGATTTGAATTAAAACAGGAGATTATTGCTTACTTAAAAGCACGTAAAATCGAGTATAAAGATTTTGGATGTTACGATAATAAATCTGTGGATTATCCGGTTTATGCAAAATTAGTAGGAAAAGCAATTCAGTCTGGAGAGTGTGAAAAAGGACTCTTAATCTGTGGAACGGGAATTGGTATTTCGATTGCAGCAAACAAGATGAAAGGAATCCGTGCGGCAGTTTGTACAGACTGCTTCTGTGCTGAGGCAACAAGACTTCATAATGATTCTAACGTACTTGCACTTGGAGGCAGAGTCGTAGGACCTGGTCTTGCAATCAAAATCGTAGATACTTTTTTAAATACAGAATTTTCAGGCGAAGAAAGACATCAGAGAAGAATCAACCAGATTGAAGATTAAAAATTAAAAAAATTGAATTCAGGAAAATTAAGACAGCAGGCTTAAAAATTTTGCAAAGAAAACAGGAGATAAGAAAATGGCGAAAATTAAAATTATGGAACATCCGTTAATTCAGCACAAAATTGGTATCATCAGAAGAAAAGAGACAAGTTCAAAAGAGTTTCGTGAACTGGTTAGTGAAATTGCAATGTTTATGGCTTATGAGGCAACCAGAGACTTAAAATTAACGGACATTGAAATTGAAACACCTCTTCAGAAAACAGTAGTAAAAGAGCTGGCAGGAAAAAAACTTGCGGTTGTTCCGATTTTAAGAGCCGGTCTTGGAATGGTAGAAGGTATGCTTGCTATGGTTCCGGCTGCAAAAGTAGGACACATTGGTCTGTACCGTGACCCGGAGACTTTAAAACCGGTGGAATATTACTGTAAACTTCCGGCAGACTGTGAAGAAAGAGAAGTATTTGTAACAGACCCGATGCTTGCAACCGGTGGTTCTGCGATTGCTGCGATTACGATGTTAAAAGAAAAAGGAGTAAATAACATCCGTTTCCTTTGTCTGCTTGCTGCACCGGAAGGATTAAAAGCACTAAGCGAAGCACATCCGGATGTTGATATCTATGTAGGTGCATTAGATGAATGTCTCAATGAACATGGTTATATTGTACCGGGACTTGGCGACGCAGGAGACCGCATTTTCGGTACGAAATAAAAAAACACACTTTCGAAGTTTCAGACACGAAAATAGTTACAGTGAAGATTCTGAGAATAAATAAAGGCAGAGGAAAGTAATGACGGGGAAGAGAAAAGATTATATATCCTGGGATGAGTATTTTATGGGAGTTGCAAAGCTTTCCGGAATGCGCTCCAAAGACCCGAATTCTCAGGTGGGAGCATGTATTGTAAGTTCAGACAATAAAATATTATCTATGGGATATAATGGATTTCCAAGTGGATGTTCTGATGATGAATTTCCATGGGAAAGAGAAGGCGAGCCTTACAATACCAAATATCTGTATGTAACGCACAGTGAACTCAATGCGATTTTAAATTACAGAGGCGGTTCTTTGGAGGGCGCAAAATTGTATGTTTCCCTGTTTCCCTGTAATGAATGTGCAAAGGCAATCATTCAGGCGGGAATCAAGACAATTGTTTATGACAGCGATAAATACAGTGATACACCGGCAGTAAAAGCATCGAAACGAATGTTAGATGCAGCCGGAGTCCGTTATTATCAATATACACATACAGGCAGAAAAATCAGCTTTGATGTTTAAAAGAAAATCAGCAAAAATTTTCAACCTTCTATAGTTGGTGAGAAAAACTGTATTTTCTATGAAAGAGAGAGTTTTGAGATAACGGCTAAAAGGAGAAACAGAAAAAATGAAAATAAATGTTCCGAAAGAAGTTCAAGAAATCATTTCCGTCTTGCAGGAACATGGGCATGATGCTTATGCGGTAGGGGGCTGTGTCAGGGACAGTCTCCTTGGCAGAGCACCGGCAGACTGGGATATTACAACATCAGCAAAACCGATGGAAGTAAAGCGCCTTTTTCGTCGTACCGTTGATACTGGAATCCAGCATGGAACGGTAACTGTTATGTTTGGCAAAGAAGGATTTGAAGTAACAACTTACCGTATTGATGGAGAGTATGAGGATGGACGTCATCCAAAAGAAGTAACTTTTACCGGAGAGGTAAGAGAAGACTTACGTCGAAGAGACTTTACCATTAATGCGATGGCGTACAATGACAAAGAAGGACTGCTTGATTTATTTGGAGGGATTGATGATCTGAATAAGAAAGTTATTCGGTGTGTGGGAAATCCGGAAGAACGTTTTACAGAGGATGCCCTTCGGATTATGCGTGCCGTGCGTTTTGCCGGTCAGCTTGGTTTTTCAATTGAAGAAAAAACAAAACAGGCAGCATCGAAACTTTCAGGTAATCTTGAGAAAATCAGTGCAGAACGAATCGAGACAGAAATCCGAAAACTTTTGTTATCAAATCATCCGGAACTTTTAAGAACAGCTTATGAACTTGGAATCACAGAAGTAGTACTTCCGGAATTTGATGCCATAATGCAGACCGAACAAAATACACCACATCATTTTACCAATGTGGGAGAACACACATTAAAGGCTTTGGAATTCATTCCGGCAAATAAGGTTTTGCGTTATACCATGCTGCTTCATGATATGGGGAAACCGAAAATGAAAACTACCGATGAAAATGGAAGAGATCATTTTAAAGGACATGGGGAAGAAAGCGAGAGAATCGCAAATGAAGTGCTGCATCGGCTAAAAATGGATAATGACACGATAAAGAAAGTGACCAAACTGGTAAAATGGCATGATGTGAGAACCCAGCCGACACCAAAAGCAGTAAGAAAAGCCATGAATAAACTGGGAGAAGAATTGTATCCTCTGCTTCTACAGGTACAGTATGCCGATACAATGGCGCAGAGTACCTATCAAAGAGAGGAAAAACTGGAACGGATTCATAAAGTAAAAGTAATTTATGAACAAATTATTGAAGAGAAACAGTGTTTCTCTATTCGTAATCTTGCAGTGAATGGAAAAGATTTGATTGCAATTGGAGTAACGCAGGGAAAACAGATAGGAGAAATCTTAAATATACTTTTAGAAGATGTTTTAGAAGAACCGTCTCATAATACAAAAGAATATTTACTTGAACTGGCGAAAAATAAAATCGGACAGGAAGCATGATGCCCATGTTTTCTGTCTGTTTTTTGGTTTCCGTTTCTTTCGTATTCTTTCTTATACTAGTCCTCAAAAAAACTGCATACAATAAAAAGACAGATTAATGTATGAGTGAGTTCTTTTGGTTTTTAGAAAGAGTCCTATCGTATGTATGGAAAATAAGGGGGAGGAAAAAAGGAGTGCATGACAGGGGGATTAGCATTTTAGAAAAGTATGATTTAGAAGCATCGGCTGCAAGCAGAGGTCGTGGTGCTTTAATTTGCCAGACCGGGCAGGGGCTTGTTTTAATCAGAGAGTATTACGGTTCAATAAGAAAATTAGAATATCAGGCGAAACTACTTGAAAAAATTTCAGGTCAAAAAGAAATTCATGTAGATACACTAAAACGAAATAAAGAAGAAAACTATATTACAGTTGATAAAGAAAATATTCCATATCTGGTAAAGAACTGGTACGATGGAAAAGAATGTGATACACAGTCCCGCAAGGATATCATGCGCAGTGTAAAAGCACTTGCCAGCTTACATAAAACAATGCAGATGCCGGTCTGGGAGCATTATGTGAGGGAATCTCTTTTGAGTGAATATGAACGCCACAATCGGGAATTGAGAAAAATTAAAAAGTTTATATTTCAAAAACATCAGAAAAATGAATTTGAACGCTGTTATCTGGAACATGCAGACCGTTATCTTTGCTGTGCAGAAGAGGCTTTTAAGCGTATCAGTCAATCTTCTTATGACAGACTGCGTACCGTAAGCCTGGAAAGAGGCTGTGTCTGCCATGGAGCGTTTCATCAGCATAACATTTTGATGTGGGATTCAGAAACTGCGGTTGTCAACTTTGATAATTGGAATTATGATGTGCAGATGGCAGATTTGTATCAGTTTATGAGAAAGATATTAGAGAAACACGGTTGGGACAAAGAACTGGGAAAAGAGATGTTATCGCTAATCCGCATTTAGTCGAGAGTGACCTGATTGAGATA
>OGKX01001051.1_pt1 | contig 12982 bp, 10 predicted proteins | sample 1572541 | NCBI WGS metagenome assembly OGKX01 (sample SAMEA2581982, study PRJEB24529) | metagenome | biome: Human gut stool | place: China | collected 2011
TATTTTCAGTTTATTGGACATGCTCAACTTCTCCTTTCATGGGCAGCACAAATGTAAAATTCGCACCGCCGTTCTCGTTGTTCTTTGCGTAGATTTCACCGCCATGGGCAGAAATGATGGTCTTACAGATGGGCAGCCCGATGCCCAGGCCACGGGAAGAATCCGAAGATTTGCTGCTGGTGGTGCCGTCAAAAATATGCGGCAGGCGTTCTTCCTCAATACCGATCCCCTGATCCAGTACAGAGAAATAAACGTGATGCCATAAATGTTTTACTGTTAGATAAATAGGTTTTGCTGTGCCGGAATGGCGAATAGCGTTTTCCATCAAATTGATGAGTACCTGCTCGATGAGCATAGCATCCATGGGAACCAAAAGCAGCTCGTCCGGTACACGAACACGGATTTGTGAAGAAGGAAAACGTTTTTGGATTTTTGCGACAGATTCCGCTACGATTTCTTCTACCACTTCTTCCTGTTTTTTCAGCTTTGTGCCTTCGCCGCTGATCTTTGTGACAGACAGCAGGTTTTCTACCATCTGAATGAGCCATTCCGCATCATGATGAATGTCACTGAGCAGACGGTCACAGACGTCCTCCTGAAGCATGGAGCGGTTTTCCATTAAAGTGGCTGTGGAACCGAGGATACAGGTCAATGGTGTCCGCAGGTCGTGGGAGATGGCACGCAGCAGATTGCTCCGCATGTTTTCTTTTTCTTTTTCCAATAAGATTTTCTGAGATTCGTCAACGATTTCCTGACGGTCAATGGCCAAAATGGTCTGAGATGTCATGAAGTTGGCGAACTGTAAAGCGTCATTTTCAATATAACCGTTTTTGGAGAACAAAAGCCCCAAAACACCATAGATTCTATCTTTATTGGAAAAGGGAATGTAGGTGCCAAGACAGTTTTGGGATGTTTTTTCTGTGCCTAGACCAGTCATTTCGCCTTTCTGGAATGCCTGTTCCGCTACCTGTTGTTCCAAAATACTTTCCAGAATCAATTCGTCTTTTTCGTTCACATATTTTGTGACCTTTTTTTTGGGTGAAACAGGAGAACCAATGTACAGCACCGCACTGCACTGGTTGGCAGCGTATACACTGTCAATGGTGATCTGCATGATTTCATCAATGTTGTTTGCGCTGAGCAATGCTTTGCTCATGGAGTTCAGGCTTTCTGCACGTTTTTCTCGAATAGAGGACAGGATGGCAGCCTGTTTGACTTTGGCTGTCAATGCGCTGGTCAGTATGGACATCAAAAGCAGGATGCCGAATGTGACAGGGTAGCCAGCCAAGGTGAAGTTCAGTGCAAAATAGGGGAAGGTGAAGAAGAAGTTAACCCCAACGACACCGCAGAAAGATGCCACAATCCCCCAAAAATAACCGCTGGTGATGGAGGAGGTGATGGCAACCGCCAGCATATAAACCCCAAAGATGTTGTCATTCATGACGTCCGCTTCCTGGAGACATAACGCGAATGTAGTGGCGATCAGAAAAACCAGAATGGTTTTGAACAGATCATATAATATCATTGTAAAATGAAATTCAAAGCTTTTGGATCGGCGTTTCATAAGATACCTCACTAAATAAAAATGCATGTTCTCTTAGTCTTATATTATACACAGAGTTTGATTAAAAGGAAAGGGTATCAGACAAAAGAAATGCTTTTTTATCTGTGGATAAAGGAGGAGAAAAAAGGGAATCGTCGTTGAAATTACGGATATTATTTGATATAATTGTATCAAATTTTGCAGAAATGGAGATAGACAAATGAAAAAACCTTTTGTTTCACTGGAACAGATACAGGAAATCAAGAAAACATATCCAACACCTTTTCATATTTATGATGAAAAAGGCATTCGGGAAAATGCGCGTGCGGTAAACCGTGCTTTTTCCTGGAATAAAGGATTTCGAGAATATTTTGCCGTAAAGGCAACACCTACTCCCGGAATTTTGCAGATCCTGAAGGAAGAAGGCTGCGGTGCGGACTGCTCTTCTTATACAGAATTGCAGATTGCGGAAGCAGTAGGCATCACAGGACACCAGATCATGTTTTCTTCCAATGTGACACCTGCGGAAGATTTTGCTCTGGCAGCAAAACTGGGTGCCATCATCAACTTCGATGATATTACCCATATTCCTTTCTTCGAAAAAATTGCACCCATCCCTGAAACCGTATGCTGTCGTTACAATCCCGGCGGTGTATTCCAGGTAAGCAATGAAATCATGGACAACCCTGGCGATGCGAAATATGGCATGACAAAGGAACAGATGAAAGAAGCTTTCCGCATGCTGAAAGAAAAGGGCGCGAAACATTTCGGTATCCACTCTTTCCTTGCCAGCAGCACAAGCTCCAATGTGTATTATCCGATGCTGTCCAAGATTTTGTTTGAACTGGCAGTGGAACTGAAAAATGAACTGGATATCCATATTGCGTTCATCAACCTTTCCGGTGGTGTGGGCATTCCTTATCATCCCGATGAAGAAGGCTGTGATATCATGGCAATCGGGGAAGGCGTACGTAAAGTATATGAAGAAGTGCTCTCTCCTGCGGGCATGGATGATGTGGCTATTTTCACAGAAATGGGCAGATATATGTTGGCGCCTTATGGTGCGCTGGTTGCGGAAGCCATCCATGAAAAACATATCTACAAAGAATACATCGGTCTGGATGCTTGTGCAGCGAACCTGATGCGTCCCGCTATGTATGGTGCTTATCATCATATCACTGTACTGGGCAAAGAAGATGCACCTTGCGATCATAAATATGACATCACAGGCGGTCTTTGCGAAAACAACGATAAGTTTGCCATCGACCGTATGCTGCCGAAGATCGATATGGGGGATTTGATTTACATCCACGATACAGGTGCTCATGGACATTCTATGGGATATAACTATAACGGCAAACTCCGCTCTGCGGAACTGCTCCTTTGCGAAAACGGCGATGTAAAACTGCTGCGTCGTGCAGAAACACCTGCGGATTATTTTGCGACATTTGACTTCACAGGTCTGTTTCAGAAATAAAAAATAATGAGAAATAAAAAATAATGAGAAATAAAAAAGCTAGAGATTTATGGATGTTTCCATAGATTTCTGGCTTTTTGTTTTACATATGGTTATCAGATTTTATTTCAGATGTGTGTGCATGTATTCTTCACGGATTTCCGCAGGAACCAGACTGCCGCCTGTTGCCCAGGGAATATGTACGGCATTTGCCATTTTGTCTTTCAGACCCATTTTTTCGATATATGCCTGCATTTTAGGGGATTTCAGCTGAATAGGGCCCCAGAAGGATGCGCATGCGGAAGGTTCCAGGAAGATGTCCTCTGTATTGACGATGTCACGCATCAGATCGTAAATGTGATAGTCTTCCAGAGAAAGAATACCGGACAGCAGATTTTTCATGACGCCACCAACAAAACCGGAAGCACGGCCAACTGCCAGACCATCGGCATGGGTCTGTCCGCTCAAGCCAAAGTCCTGTACGGAAACTTCGTTTTGCAGACCGGAAGCCATACCAACCAGCATACAAGGTGCCTGTGTGGGTTCGATGAAGAAAACGTGAACATTGTCGCCAAAGAGCTGTTTGAAGCCGAAAGTAACACCGCCGGGAGCACCGCCTACACCACAGGGAATATAAACAAACAGGGGGTGGTCTGCATCCACAGTGATGCCTTTTTCCACGAACTGTTTTTGGATGCGTTTTGCAGCAACGGCATAGCCAAGGAACAGTGTTACAGAGTTTTCATCGTCTACAAAATAGCTGGAAGGATCAGCGTTAGAATTTTTTCTGCCTACTTCAACAGCTTTGCTGTAATCGTCATTGTATTCGATGACTTCTGCACCGCGCTGGCGAAGGAGATCTTTTTTCCACTGTTTCGCATCAGCAGACATATGAACAATAACATGGAAGCCCAGAGCCGCACTCATGATACCGATGCTCATGCCCAGATTGCCGGTGGAGCCAACCTGAATCTTGAACTGGCTGAAAAATTCCTTGAATTCGGGAGAGGTGAATACGGAATAATCATCAGTCAGTTTGATTTTGCCGTGTTCCAGTGCCAGGTCTTCCGCATGTTTCAATACTTCGTAAATGCCGCCTCTTGCTTTGACGGAGCCAGAGATTGCCAGATGGCTGTCCTGTTTTAAGAATAAACGTCCGGGAATGGAGGTGCTGTATTCTTCTTCCAACTGTTTCTGCATATGAGGGATTTCGGTGAGGGGAGATTCGATCAAGCCGTTCTGAGGTTCCGTTTCAGGAAAGACTTTTTTGATAAACGGCGCAAAACGAGCCAATCTTGCTTCTGCATCGTCAATATCTGCCATTGTGATGTTGATTTTTGCCAATGCGTCAGCGGTTTTTTCCTGGTTTTCATTGATCCAGATGACTTCTTTGCCGTCGCCTACCTGTTCCAGAAGTTCTTTGTTGTTGACACGATTCCAAAATGTTTTTTCCATAAGTTTCCCTCCTATATAGGTTAAAATAAGACAGATGTCTTTCTTGATATCATAACACAAAAACGGAGTTATGTCCTCCTTTTTGTACAATTATGTGGAATATCTCTGTGGAATAAAGCGGAAGAATCGTTGATTGGATTTAAAATTTTAGAAAGGTGTATTTTTTATGGAATATATTGCAGACTGAATATGAAGGAGGTATTGATATGAACGAATATTGTCTGAACAGAAAAAATATTGAAACCTATTTGCAATACCTGAGAGAACAGGAGAAAAGTGCCGGTACACTGGAAAATATAAACGGGAACTATATGAACTGCTGTCTTTTTTATCAGGAAAAAATGAAAGTAAGGAAGAACTGATATTATGGAAAGCGCAATTGGAACAAAAATATCGTCCAGCTGGCGTCAATGGCAGATTGGTCGCTGCAAATGGCTTTTTTTCTTTTTTTGGTCGATATGATCTGCGCATGAAGCTGCTGCGGATACAGAAGGAGATATTTGCCAAAGAGGAAAAGGAATTAACAAAAGGGGAATATATCCGTCTGGTACAGGCAGCGGAAAGGAAGGGGAATATGCGCTTGTCCTTGGTGATTCAGACCATTTGTGCTACGGGGATTCGCGTATCCGAATTGCAGTATATCACGGTGGAATCTTTGAAAAAGGGGAGAGCGGAAGTAAATTGCAAAGGAAAGCGGCGGGTGATTTTTCTGCCTATGGACTTACTGCGAAAACTAAAGAATTATGCGAAAGAAAAAGGAATTTCGACAGGCGTGATATTTTGTACGAGAACGGGATGTCCGTTGAATCGTTGTAATATATGGTCAGACATGAAAAAATTGTGTAGGGATGCGCGAGTGAATCCACAGAAGGTATTTCCGCATAATTTGCGCCATTTATTTGCACGTATTTTTTACAGTTTGGAAAAGGATATTGCAAAATTGGCGGATCTGCTGGGACACAGCAATATCGAAACCACAAGAATTTATATTATGGAAAGTGGAAGGGAACACCAAGAAAAATTAGAAAAGATGAGGCTAGTTATATAACAGAATTTCCCTTCTGTTATAAAAAATATCAAATGATACAGTTTGATGTGCAGTTACATACTTAAAATATAACACTTTTTACATATATTGGCAAGTATTAGACATAAAAATAAGACTGATTGCATAATTTTCGGAAAAAATTATATCGGTTTTTGTTTTTGTGCCTTTTTTTATTTTTAGAAATAATCAGTTCCGATTTTTCGCGATATGTTAAGAAATTTTGACAATTTTCACGTAAAGCGAAAAAACAATAAATTACAGAAGGGAAATTTTGTTTTTAACAAGTGAGAATGAATGAAAGAGATTAGATTAACAGCCGAAAGCATCAATACATTTTTACAAAAGAAAACAGAAGCTGGGAATAAACCGGAAACCATTACAGAATATCGACGCATCTTACTGGCTTTGCGAAAATGGATGCTGCCAGATACTGCATTGCAAAAGGAAACATTGCAGCAATGGAAGATATATATGCAGTCAGAAGGTATTTTGGCGGTAAGAACCATTAACCGAAGGCTGACGGTGGTCAACCAGTTTTTGGATTTTGCAGGAGAGCGGAACTGGCAAGTATCCTGTATCCGCTTGGAAGAAGGCGAAAAGCGGTTTTAAATCGGAGTGAATATATTCGATTGCTTCAGGCTGCAAGACAGATGCATAAAGAACAGATTTATTTTATTATGAAGACCATTTGTGTTCTAGGCGTTTCTTTGCGAGAATTTCCTCAGGTCACCGTTGGTTTTATCAAAAAGGGCAGAGGGGAATTTATAACAGGGGAAAATGTCAGGAAGATTGTGGTACCATCAGGTCTGCAAAAAGAGCTGTTGGCATATTGTGCGCGTAATGGGATTCGTAAGGGTCCCATTTTTCTTGCGCAAAGAGGGGGAGATCTGCACCGCGTTGTTGTAAACTCCGCCATGAAACAGTTGTGTCAGTTAGCAGGCGTAAATCCGGAAAAAGCAACACCAAGCTGTTTGCGTGAGTTGTATGAACAAACGCAGCAGGAATTGCAAGAAAACATTTCCGTTTTACTTTTTCAGTATTATGAGAAGCTGCTGGAAGCTGATGATGTAACGGCAGTTTGGGAAGGGCGTGGTTTATGAGAAAAGGTTTTTTAGAAGAGATTCAAGAAAAGAATAGGAGGAGAAGTATGAAAAAAGGACTATGGAAACGGCGGGCATTTGCCTTTTTGGTTGCAGCTGCTATGGTGATCACTCAAGGGGTATATGCAGCAGAAACAGAAGGAAATGAAGCGTCAGAAAATGCGATTACAGAAGAAGTATCGGCAAGAGTACATGAAAATGGCTGCACACTGCCTTCTGACCATGAAGGAGATTGTGTGACAGAACCAGTGGAAAATACAGAAGAACCGACAGAAAGAGTACATGAAGAAGGTTGTAAACTGGCTCCCGATCATGAGGGTGAATGTGAAGTAGAAGAAATGCTAGTAAAGGCACCATTTGCAGCGGGAACGATTTATGTTGCCAATACTGCGGGCACTTCTGGGAATATTGGCAGTAAGGAAAATCCGTATACTTCTTTAGCAAAAGCAGTAAAAGAAGCAGCAGATAGAACTACAATTGTTGTGTTGGAGGATATGACAATTGAAGAGCCTATTACTGTAGAAGGCAAAAGTATTAAGATTCAGTCTGAAGAAAGCAATCGGGTTACTTTAACACGTGGTGAAAGTATGGGTACTAAAAATGATGGCAGAGGGTGGTATAATCCTGCCATGATTGAAGTTACAGTACCAGCTGGAACGAGTAGTGCGTCTTTAACTTTAGAAAATATCATTTTAGATGATGCAGGAAAAAAATGTGGTGAATATTTTGCACAGCCATCGACAGATTGGTCTGGAAAGACTACGCTGAGCTATAAAGAACAAGGGATAAATAAAGAAATAGAGGTTCCGAATACAAACATCGTTCAGGATGCCATTGTAGCGGCTTATGGTACAAATGTAGAACAGCCTAATGCGGAGATTGTTCTTGGCAAAGGTGCTGTTTTGAAAGACTTTGGAGGTATGTCTGCTGTTCGTGTCACAGGTGGTGCAACATTGACTATGAAAGGAGATTCCATAATCTACGATGAAGTTGTTACCGACAGAGAAAAAGGCAAAATTGGCAGTTTTGGTCCTGCAGGTGCAGTTTGGGTACAAGGAACCCATATAACAATGGAACAAAAATCTTGTATCGAACATTTGTATGGTCGTGCCATCTATGCGGAAGGTAGTGATGTTACTGTTGACGGTATTATCTCAAATATTGCTGGCGATAAGGATATGTGGAACAGCACAGAAGGTCGAGCAGTTTATATGAGAAATCCATACGATTCAGCGAACCCGGATGAAAAAAATAAGAAGTTTAGTCCTGGGCGAACATGCTGCGATTAATAGTATTAGAACTGCAGAGGTTAACTATCACGGAGCTGTTACCATAATGGATCATAATGTTGATTTTAAAATGTGGAATGGTGCTGTTATTTCTGATATTGATGGTGCAGGTATTATTGCTTTTGGTAACGCTGAAGCAGCCAAAAACGATGAAACATATCGTGATAATTTTGACTTAAGTGTTGATGGGGAGATTACAAACGTACATGGTTGGGCAGCGATTCGTTTGCCAAATAGCAATGATTTAGAACTTGAAATTGGTTCTAATGCCAATATTCATCATAATACAACAGCAAACGGTGTATTATATATTCAAGGTACTGGAATTCATATTGATATGGATGGGAATGTACATCACAATACCCAAGGTATTAAAATGTACGCTAACTATGGAGGCCATTCTATCACAATGCACAAAAATGCTAAAGTTGAGTATAATCTTGATGGAGGCATCAATGTTGCCCGCGGCACTTTGACAATGGAAGGCGGTAGCATTTCTAATAATGGCGGTAGCGGTGTTAGTGTAAGTACTGGTGGCATCTTTGTTATGAATAATGGTATAATTGAAAATAACAGTACGTCAGGCATTGGCGGCGGCGTTGTATTTACTTCTACTAAAGGTTGGACTGATGCAGAAATTCCTAGAGTTGAGTTGCGTGGGGGTACTATTCAAAATAACTACATGAACGCAACCATTGAGATAGACGAAGATAATTTTACTTTTACGGCAAAAGATGGTACTTCCAATGATATTGCTGTTGGTACTAATAATGAAACTGAGTATAATAAACAAAGTTTTAGTCACATCGACCGCAACATGTCCATCAGTGACAGCATGAAAATTGGCAACCCAGACATCTATCTGGAAAAATACAATGTTGTACTGAAAAACCCTGCTGATATCGATGTCAAGTTTGGTAATGCAAGCTCTAAAGTCATCCAGACTCTGCTGGATGCTTCTGATATCAATGGATGGAGTAGTACAGAATTAGCTTCTTTGTGGTGTCAGGATGCAAGTGGTTCAGTGGAACTGCTTATGAGCAAACCTTCGGGAATTGTAGATTCCATGCCGGTTTATGCGGCAGTTGTGGCAACAGATGAAACAGGCAATGCACTTACAGATGCTTCTGTTGTTTTCTATAACGTAACAGAAAAAGCTAATGGTCTGAATATTGCTTTCCCTGCACCAAATGCAACAGGCTATGCGGTAGCATTGGTACAGCCTACCAAAGATTACGGCACAATGAATATTACTGCACCCAATGCAGTAACAATGGAAGATGGTGCTGTAATTGACTATACCGTAACTTATGAAATGAGTGAAAATCTGGCAAACAGATTGGCAGCTGGTGAAAATCTGGAAAACATTACAATGAATGTGCGGTTCGATAAAAATGTAAATATTGATCCTAGACAGATCACATACATCAGTGACATGTTTGATAAGTTTAATGCTACATATACTGGAGATACATTGACTGTAACTTGTTCAATGAAAGAAAATTGGCAGAGCGCAGCAAGCAAAAATGTAACATTGAAGTTTGCAGCAGATGCCAGTGAATTAGGTGAAAATGCAGTTGTAACAGCAAGTGGCGATTTCAATGGGGAATTTGAAAGACAAGATGTTTCTCCAGAGGTTGTATTTGTACCTGCCAATGCAGTTCAGACCCAATTGGTAGCAAAAGAATCCTGTGTAACAGTAAAATTGGCAGATATGATTGTTTACATGGGCGGTGAACAGGGCTTCGACCACGTTGTAAATGATGAAAACGGTCAAGTTGAATCAAGTAGTTCTTTGCCTGAACCTGGTTTCATTTTCGAATTGCCTGATGGAATTAACATAAATGAAATCCGGTTTGTAGAAGAAACATCAGGAAAAACATGGCAAGCAGTTCCTTATGATGGTGAATCTACACGGGTTTATAAATTAGAATCTGGCATTAATCAGGAACCTGTTCGTGTAGAATTTACAAAAGACGACGGCACAAAGGTTGTCAGCGATGAATTTAAAGTAGGCGATGCGCTGAATCAGAAGCTGCACATGGCAATCTATAAAGGTGCCGTTGGTACAGTAGTTGCAAAAGTAGGCAATGATAAATATCCTATTATTGGACAGGATGCAACTCTGGAAGTTCGCGGTACTACAAATCAGGTGAAATATGCTGATGTTTCCGCAAATCCTACTCTGCAAGTTGGAGCACCTGCATTGAAAGCAGATAGCAACACAACATTTACCATTAATGCAGGTGATGTATTTGCAAGCAAGGATGGAATTGCGCTGCTGTTCGATAATATTATCGAAAATACAGCATCCGAAAACAATCGCACAGAACTTTTGAAAGATCGTGCAAAAACAGAATTGAAGAATTCTTATAATGAATGTGCATTTGATCTGAAATATCTGGATTTGGTAGAAAGACATAACGGAATACATGGGTGAAAGCATCCAAAGATGTAACTGTTTACTGGCCTTATCCGGAAGGCACAGATAAGACAACAGAATTTGAACTTCTGCATTTTGAAGATCTTCATCGTGATATGTCTAACAATGAAGTAGCTGGCGATATTGCAAGCTGCAAAGTAAGTCCTGTGAAATTCACAAAACTGGACGATCATATTGAATTTAAGATTGGTTCCGGCGGCTTCAGTCCCTTTGCTTTAGTTTGGGACGGCAAAGCATCTGATGGTGGATCTTCCGGTGGCAGCCACACTTCCAATACCTACTACGTTCGTTATCACAACGATGACGATACTGTGAAAGACGGCAAATTCATCCCCGGTGAAACCGTTACCGTAAAAGGTAACGTATTTACTGCACCTGTTGGCAAAGTACTGGCAGGCTGGAGTTTGGATGAAGACGGCAAAGTAGATTACAAAGTTGGTGATACTTTCCGTATGCCTGGCAGCAGCGTAGATCTCTATGCTGTATGGAAAGATGCAGAAACAGAAAGCCACAGCGCATACATCAGCGGCTATCCCGATGGCACTGTTGGCCCTGACAAGACAATCACCCGTGCAGAAGCAGCGACTATGTTCTATAACCTGCTGGCAGATAAAAACGGTGATGCAAAAGCGTTTACAGACGTTCCTGCAAACCAGTGGTGTGCAAAAGCTGTTATGACTTTGGCAGGCAAGGGCGTTATCAGCGGCTATCCCGATGGTACATTCAAACCCAATGCACCCATTACTCGTGCAGAATTTGTTACCATGGCAATGAATTTTGCAAATGCTGGCAAAGGCACAGCTTGCAGTTTCCCTGATGTACCTCAGAACATGTGGTATTATGGTGCTATTGCAGGCGCAACACAGAATGGCTGGATCAGCGGTTATCCTGACGGCACATTTGGCCCCGACCGTTACATCACTCGTGCGGAAGTGACAAGTGTTATCAATCGTATGGAAAACCGTGCGGCAGATATGTCCTTTATGATGGAACATCTGAAAGAACTGCGTACATTCAGTGATCTGAGCTTTGGTCATTGGGCATATGGTTCCATGATGGAAGCGGCAAATGGTCATGACTATACAAGAGCAGATCAGAACAGCTATGAATCTTGGGTAGATATCCATTAAGTTCATATGACTCAGACAGCGGCAGGCAACTGCCGCTGTTTTTATATTTGCCGGAAAAACAGAAAGAGCTAAGTCTATTGCCAGTATCCAAATGGTAGGGTATAATGCCCATAGAAGAAATTTGGAGGTGTTCAGGTGTTTTTATTTGATTACCATACCCATACAGGATTTTCCTGTGACAGTTAGGAATCATTGGAACGTATGTGTGAAAAAGCCATTCAATTGGGATTGCGGGAGTTGGCCATTACAGACCATGCGGATTTTTTGACCCATGGTGTGTTTGAAGATGAAATAGATTTGGAGAAACGGCAGATAGCCATGCAGACTGCGCAGCAAAAATATGCTGGTCAGTTGGTGATTCGCAATGGCATTGAATTGGGCCAGCCCCAAGCAAATCCGAAAGAATATCGTCGGTTGATGGAAAATTATTCTTTTGATTTTATCATTGGTTCCATTCATAATCTGGAAAAAGATTTGGAATTGGATCGACTGGATTATGCCTCTGTGGATTTGGAAGAACTTTATGGTCGTTTTTTGGATGCAGAGATTACACTGGCGAAAGACTACGATTTTGACGTATTGGGGCATATCACATTGCCACAGCGTTATTTGTATCGTCAGTTGGAAAAACAGGTGGATTTAAGACCTTTTGAAAAGCAGTATAAGGAATTGTTTTCCATATTAATGGAGCGGGAAAAAGGCATAGAGGTCAACACATCGGGCTTGTATAAAGGTACAGGAGAAACGTTGCCCACACCGCAAGTGCTGAAATGGTATCGTGAATGCGGCGGCAACTTATTGACCGTTGGTTCTGATGCCCATCGTGCTTCTGACTTGGCTTTTGGTATTGAAAAAACCTATCAAATACTGAGAGAACTTGGTTTTTCTCATATTTCCACTTATGAAAACAGAATGAGAAAGGAACAGCGGTTGTAAGGATGTATTCCGAAATCAAAAAGGAAAGCGCTTTTGCTTTGATATTCTAAAGAAAATAATATGGCTGGAACCCTTTGTATGGTAAGGATTCCAGCCATATTTGTTTTCTGATGAAATAGCCTTAGAGCGATTCTCTTTTTTGCTGTTATTTTTTCTGTTTTGTATTTCCGCGTACATCCACAGGAATCTGTTCGGTTACCATATCATTTCTGACACCTACCAGCCAGCTGGTAAGGTTAGCGGAAGAACAGGAATGGTTGGGAATGATCTGGATTTTGTCACCGATTTTCAGAGAAGTGGTACCATTGACTTTGATTTTGCCAACTTCTTCAGAAAGGCCATAAACTGTCAATTCTGTATGGTTTTTTACAATGCCGAATCCAGTAACGGCGGCACTGCCGTGGGCCCCCTGATCCAGTCCCAGACATTTTGCACCTGCATCGCAAAGGAACACATCTTCAGAAGGATGGGAAACGATGGTGGCAAGAACAGACAGAGAACAGTCGGCTTCTGCTGCGCTGCCTAAAGCAATCTGAATGGCATCGTGGTAGATGTAATTGCCGGGATGATAAATCTGGATTT
>OGKX01001057.1_pt1 | contig 12923 bp, 10 predicted proteins | sample 1572541 | NCBI WGS metagenome assembly OGKX01 (sample SAMEA2581982, study PRJEB24529) | metagenome | biome: Human gut stool | place: China | collected 2011
GATTGGCAGTCCATTATTAAGTTTTTTATTATGTTCCCTTTGTACACCGTTGCAACTCTCTTACGAGAGTTCCTTATGTTCCATTATGCAGAAATAAAGGAATTAGCAGCTTTCTTTCATTTCTTTCAGACCCATCAAACCTTCTGCAAACAGTTTTGCATCCATCAGTTTGATTTCGCCGTTAGCATCTCTGTCAACGATGGGTTCGAAATCCATCATATCCAGGATCTGTGTCTGCAGGTCGATACCAGGAGCGATTTCTGTCAAGTGCATACCATCTTCTTTCAGCTGGAATACGCATCTTTCTGTGATGTACATAACTTCCTGTTTGTTCTGCAGAGCGATATCGCCGTTGAATGTGATCTGTTCAACGTCTTTCAGGAATTTTTTCTGTTTACCTTCCTGAGCGATAATTACTTTACCATCTTCAACTTTTACTTTCAGGCCGCCGGCTGTGAAAGTACCGCAGAAGAATACTTTGTGTGTGTTCTGAGTGATGTTGATGAAGCCGCCGCAACCAGCGATTCTAGGACCGAATCTGGAAACGTTGATGTTACCATGGCCATCACATTCTGCCAGACCCAGGTAGCACAGATCCAGACCGCCGCCATCATAGAAGTCGAACTGATAACCCTGATCCAGCAGAGCGTCTGCGTTGTAAGCAGAACCGAATCTGATGCCGCCAGCGGGAACGCCGCCAACAGCGCCGCCTTCTACTGTCAGTGTCATGAAGTCGCCGATACCTTCTTCGTTAGCAACAGATGCAACATATTCAGGAGCACCTACGCCCAGGTTAACTGCAACGTCTTTTTCCAGTTCCATTGCACCACGACGACCAATGATCTTTTTAGCGCTCAGAGGCAGGGGTTCGGGAGCAACGTCAGGCATACGTTTTTCACCGGACAGAGTAGGATCGTATTCGCAATCCAGTGTCTGCTGATGATCTGCGGAGTCAGCTACTACTACGTAGTCAACATAGATACCAGGAACTTTAACCAGTCTAGGATCCAGAGTACCAGCTTTCACAACTCTTTCTACCTGAACGATAACGATACCGCCGCTGTTTTTAACAGCCTGGCATACGGATGTACCTTCCAGAGGAGATACTTCTTTTTCGAAGGAGATGTTACCGCTTTCGTCTGCATATGTACCTCTGATCATAGCTACATGAATAGGGAATGCAGGGTAGAACAGGTAATCCTGACCTTTGATGTTAACCAGTTCGATGATATCTTCTTTTGTGATATCGTTTACTTTACCGCCGCCATTTCTGGGGTCGATGAAAGTACCCAGACCAACTTTTGTGAAAGTACCGGGTTTATGAGCAGCGATATCTCTGAACAGGTGGCACAGAGCACCCTGAGATACGTTGTAAGCTTCCATTTTGTTTTCCAGAGCCATTTTTACCAGAGCGGGAACTGTTGCCCAGTGACCTGCGATATATCTTTTCAGCATGCCTTCGTGAGCATAGTGTTCAGCGCCACGGCCGTCTTTGTTACCCTGAGAACCGCAGTATACATATGTCAGGTTGTTGGGTTCGCCTGTTTCCAGGAATCTTTTTTCAACTGCTTTGTTCAGTGCTTCAGGAATAGCACTTGCAACGAAACCGCTGGTAGTAATGGTATCACCATTTTTTACAAGTTTAGCTGCTTCATCAGCAGTAATAATTTTAACTTTTCTCATCGTTAAAATCCTCCTAAATCTCTTTTGCATAATTCTAAGACACTGGGGCAGACCACTGCCCCAGTGTCAAAGGGTTCAAATTATTTATTTTTTTCGAAATCGATGTAAATTACATCATTTCAACGAAGGACTGCAGTCTTGTCTTAACCTGTTCGAAGGATGTAACTTCCTGGTCAACTTCAATCATCAGGTTCTTAACGCCTCTTTCTTCGAATTCTCTGTACATTACAGGGTAATCCCATTCTTCGGGATCACAGAATTTCATCTGAGCGATGATAACTGCGTCTGCGCCTGTCTGAGCCAGTTTGCTGATCAGCATTTTGCCACGGCCTTTTTTGGTGTCTGTTGCAACGGAGCAACCATACATCTGCTGCCATGCTTTAGCCATTCTGTACAGAGGGCCTTCTTCGCCATCCAGAACGTCTACACGGATCTGTCTGGATTCCTGAGCCAGGTCGTCGTCTACGATAGCCAGACCGAATTCGTTGAAGATGTCAAGCAGTTCGTTGGGTTCCAGCAGAATACCAGCAACAACAACTTTTTTACCTGTCCAAGGCTGAACGGGCATAGCTTTTACTTCAGCGATCAGTTCTTTAACCAGTTCTGTGTGTTTTTCTTTCAGCATGAACTGTCTAGCTTTGAATACAGCGTGACGGCTAACAGCATCGATTACCTGAGGGTATTCAGCTGCTACTTTAACGAATTCACGCATAACCTGTCTGTTTTCGTTGTAGATAGCGATGGATCTTTCCAGAGCTGCGTTTGTGATTGTAACGCCCAGGTAGTGTTCCAGCTGAGCTTTAACCAGTTCGTATTCTTTTACCAGGAATGTGTTAGCTGCTTCCAGGCCTCTGTTCTGAGGATGTGTGAATACGATAACAGGGGATGTGCCTTTCCATTTCTGGCTCAGGCATTTCAGAGTGTCACAAGGTACGGAGAACAGTACAGCTGCCAGGTCATCATAAGCACCTTCGCACTGCAGTTCCATAACCTGCTGCATAATGGAACAAGCAAAAGGAGGCAGATATGTACGAGCTTTGGAAATTGTTTTGCCCTGTGCGCCCCAGATACCCATAGGCAGGTAGCCTGTTGCATGAACCATTTCTTCAGGAGCGTAGATAGGCATGATACCTACAGCGCCTTTACCGGTTTCTGCTTTATAGTCATCCATTGCTTTTTTGGGATTTGCTGCAATGTCTTTCAATTGAGATAAGATAGCTTCAACTTTACTCATTGTTTTCTCCTCCTTATTCTGCTGCTACGTTAGCTTCCATCATTTCAACCAGAGCCTGAACACGAGTTTCATACTGTGCAGGAGAGTATACACGAGGGTCTGTCTGGTCGCCGTCAAAGCTTACATAAGGCAGGCCGTTCTTTTCTTTGATTGCTTCAGCTGTTTCAACGTTCAGGAAGCTCATCAGCTTACAGCTTCTGTTCAGGTGGTAAACAACACCGTCAACCTGACCATGTTCCATCAGTTTCATCAGCACGTCTGCTTTGTTGCTCAGGCATGTGTTGATGTATGTTCTTGTGTAAGCTTCTGCCATGGAGTGCAGGGATTCATCGTTTGCATCATATGTCAGATCCCAGATTGCAGGGTAAGCGGAACCTGTCATGATTGTACCCATGTTTTTCAGAGTCTTGAATGTGTGACCCAGGTGAGGCCATACAGCGATACCTTCCCACTGGATACGTGTTTTTTCTGCGCCTTTGAATGCGTAGATACCTGCTTTCAGGTTTTCTTCCAGTTCGTCAGCGAAAGCTTTGAATGTGATTTCAGCATAGTCCAGAGAACGGCATGCTACGATCAGAGCCATGTAGTTGAACAGGTCGAAACCATTCAGAGGAGAGGGTTTATATTTTGTGAAGTCAGCGATTCTGTTCCACTGATATACGGAACGCTGTGTCTGGTTTTTAACTTCCTGGAATTTCTTCCAATCGAAAGGTCTGCCACAGATTACTTCCAGCTGAGAAATAGCATTTCTGAATTCGTCAGCGATATATGCTTTTGCATATTCAGGAATAGGCATTGTGTGGTTGAAAGGTACGTCGATTACGATGCAGGGAATATCCAGTTCTACTGCAAGGTTTTCATACCATTTCAGCAGTGTGTTACAAATGTTGTTACATGTGATAACCAGGTCGGGCAGAGGAACTCTAGCTGCGGGAGAGTTAACCAGAACTTCAGGTTCTACACCTGTGATTGCAGCTTCTTTCAAGCATTCCATGTAACCCATGTTTACTCTACCATAAGAACAGCAGTCGATGTTGTAGCCTTTTCTTTCTGCTACATCCAGCATATCCATAGCACCTTTTCTAGCACCGATACCAGCTGCATGTGTTTCGGGATAAACCATAGCGATGCCCATGGTTACGCAGAATTCCGGAGGAGCTACAGAAGCAGACCAACATACCAGGTCGCCTCTTTCTTTTGCTTCTCTAGCGTCCTGATCGGCTTTGTTCTGATAGTAGCCTAACAATTGTTTTGCTTTCATGCCTTGTGTTAAACTCATTCTAATCCCTCTTTCTTATTTTTTTTGAGCCGCTTCGTATGCAAACAGTGCTGCACCGAGCGCGCCTGTTGTTTGTGGGTTTGGAGCCACAATTACGTCTGTTTTCAATACGCTTGCAACCGCTCTTACAACGCCGGCATTCTGGGCAACGCCGCCAGTCATGACAACGTCTTTTTCCAGGCCGCCTCTGTAAGCAAGGCCACATGCTCTGCTGGCTACGGACAAATGAACGCCCTTGATGATGTTATTTCTGCTTACGCCGTTGGACAGCTGGGAAATAACTTCAGATTCCGCAAATACGGTACAGGTGCTGCTGATAGGAGCAGTATCTGTTGCCTGTGCGTCAAGGTCTGCCATTTGATCCAGTGTCGTTTCCAAAACTCTGGACATAACTTCCAGGAAACGACCTGTACCTGCTGCACATTTATCATTCATAAAAAACTGCCGAATGCCACCTTTGCTGTCCAGTCTGATTGCTTTCGCATCCTGACCGCCGATATCAATGATGGTGCGTGCAGTGGGTATCAAGTGATAAATACCTTTTGCATGGCAGCTGATTTCGCTGATCTGTTTGTCAGCGCCTTCAAAAGCGAATCTGCCATAGCCGGTTACAACCAAATAAGAGATGTCTTCTCTAGTCAGGCCGCTTACTTTGTAAGCCTGCGGCCACAACGTCTTTCCCATCTTTCAGGATAACAACCTTGGAAGAAGCGGAACCAACGTCAACACCCATTGTGTACATGTTTTGTCCTCCTTTGATCTATATATTTGACCATGCGATAAAAACAAAATGAAATGTAATTTTTTTGTCAACCATTGCTCTTCCCCGTTTTGATGAGCAACTTCATGATTGTGTTACCAATCACATTACAAAAAACCTATATTTACATATAAGTTTTCGTCGTTTTGCAATGCAGATGGCTTATTTCACTCCCTGCATTTGTCTTGATTATAACATCTTTACTTTTTGATTGCAACCATATTGTTAAAAATTTATTATATTTTTTCAAAAATCAAACAAAAAAACGACACACCTGCAAAAATACTGGATTCTGTATACAATTTAGTTCTCTTTCCTATTTTTTCCTTCCACTTTTTGTAAAAATTCGTGTGATTTTTTTAAAATCTTCTCTAATTTTTAGCAAAACAGCAGAGGAATCCTAACATTTTTCCGAATGATGGAAATGTCAGAGTGTATACACTTTCCATACAAAATTGCTTTGTATGCGAATTATTTGTATTCCAAATCCTTCTAAAACACTAGAATTTGTTAAATTATCTGCAAAAATCAGCCTGTGCAAAAATCAGAATATGACCAATTCTTTCACAAAATAAAAAGCGAAAGCAACCGCAAAACGGCTTCTTTCGCTTTTTCTGCATTTATTTTTCTTTTTTCATTTGCGCAATTTCCCGCAGAAGTTCTTCTTCTGTTCGAATCACAAAAGGTGTGATCCCAAGACCCTCTGCTTTTTCCTCCAGCATCCGCAGGCACAGTTCGTAATAACCACCTTTCACATGCAGACGCTTTGCCATCTTTGGTAAAATTTCCTCATTGATCTCCCGCAGGTTCAACAGCTGCTTGCCATTGGCATTTTCCCACTGGAGCATTGCCCGCAGCATGGCATAGGCCTTTTCTTCGCTCCAATGTCTGTCGATATAATATTTTTCGCCTGCCAGACCATAAATCAACCTCATGCCATCAAAATATCCCAGCATCATATCCTTCTTTGTCTGTTCCCCGTCGAACTGGAGAATGCCGCCGAGTTTTTCCCTCGGTGCCACCACAGTAACGTTCACATCTTCAGGTATCTTCACCTTTTTTTCATATCCAACGCCAAAGATACGGATTACAATGATATTTTTATATCCTCTTTCCACCAAGCTATTCAAAGGCACTACATTTTTGATGCTGCCATCTGCGTAGAACTTTCCACTCAATGGCTCCTGTTTAAAGGCAGGAAAATAAGCACTTGCCAGCAGCATATCATGAAGTGTACCCTTTGGCAGCATTGCCGCTTCCAGATCCAATTCCTTTTTGTCCGTAAGAGAATATGTCACCAAATAGAATTTTACATCTGACTGACGAATTTTTTCCTCATCCACCACTTCTTCCAGCAGATTCCGCAATGGTTCTGCATCGAAGCCGCGATTTTTGATGACTTTCGCCATGTCCAGCAAAAAAGAAGGCCACTCATTCCAACGCATTTCTTTATCAAAAAACGCTTTCATCTGCGTATCATCTACATCAATGATTTGAGAAAACGTCAGATTTTCCCACAGATGCACCGCTTTGTCCAGATCACGCATCGCCATCAGCGCCCCATTCAAGGCGCCAACGGAAGAACCGGAAACAGCGCAGTATTTTACGCCTACTTCCTCAAAGGCCTGCCAGACACCAATTTCATAAGCACCTTTCGCACCGCCGCCTTCTAAAGCAATGGCATATTCTTTTGATAAATCCAGCTTGATTTCCATGGCTTCCCCCTTATTATGCCAATTTTTCCAATGCCACTTCCAAAACTTCTCCTGCAATGGGTGTTGCTTTTCCGTAATCAGAATTTTCAATAACAACTGCTATGGAAACTTTTGGATCTTCTGCCGGCGCATAGCCTACAAACCAAGAATGGTCTTTGCCTGTGGCATTTTCTGCCGTACCTGTTTTACCGGCAACAGTCACACCACTGATCTGGGCTGCTGTACCGGTACCATGATCCACAACACCTACCAGCAAATCGTTGAGCTGACTCGTTTCTGTGGGCGAACAAATTTCCATGAGTTTTTCCGGCACAGTTGTATCACCGATTTCTCCATTTGCATACTGAATATGGTCAACAATATATGGACGCATCATAATGCCGTCATTTGCCACTGCAGAAATCATCATTGCCATATACAGAGGAGAAACGCTTGTTTTCCCCTGACCAATGGACGTTTCCACCAATTCGCTTTCTGAAGAATCTTTATTCAGTGACATCACGCTCTGACTGTGTGCCAACGCAAAACCATAATCAGAAAGAATGCCGCATTCCTTCATAACTTTGCTCAGGTTTTCTGCCCCGATTTTTTCCGCAAGGGCCGCAAAGTAACAGTTGCAGGATTCCGCCATGGCTTCTTCCATATCCACCGTGCCATGGGCTTTATTATTGTAGCAATGGATCACCTTATTTTCAAATTCTGCTTCGCCTCTGCAATCATAAGTAAAACTCTGCCAATCGGGCACATATTCCATTGCCGCAAGGGCAGTGATAATCTTAAATGTTGATCCGGGCGGATACAGCCCCTGGGTTGCACGGTTTACAAGGGGACTATCCTCATCTGTGGTCAGATAATCCCAATCACCGGAAACAGTATTGGGGTCAAAGTCAGGATATGCCTGCATCGCCAAAATACGTCCTGTTGAAGGTTCCATAACCACAACAGCACCTTTTGTACTGCCCAGCAAATCCCCAGCAGCACTTTGGATATCCATATCCAATGTCAGCACTACATCATTGCCTTTAGGGTCTTTTCCTTCCATCAAACCAGACAAGCGCTGGAGCAGTTCTTGATGAACTGACATCAATTCAAAGTTATAAGCCGCTTCCACACCGGTTTTCCCTACACTACTATATCCCGTTACATGAGCAGCCATACGTCCTCTGGGATATTCCCGTAGATAACTGCCATCTTCCTGTAAAGTGCTGGTTGCCAACACTTCTCCGTTTCGATCCAGAATGTCACCCCTCTGGATGCCTTCCTCGTCGTTACGCAGACGGATATTATAGGAGTTACCGGATATTTCCGCACGATCTACAATCACTAACTTGCCCAGATATCCTAACAGCAGAAAAAAGCAAAGTGCCAGGAGCCAGAAGATCCGTCTGACGCTTTTTTTCATATTATTCATCGGCGTATCTCCTTTCCACATATTGCTGCTGCATAGGTTCTGCCGCAGCCTGGCTATGCTGTTCACAATATACGCAAACCCACTGCAAAATACCAAACATCATCAAGCTTACCAGTACAGAAGTACCGCCGTAGCTGACCAAAGGCAGTGTAACCCCAGTCAGAGGGATCAGTTTGATGACACCGCCGATGATGACAAATGCCTGAAAAGCAATCATGGCTGTAAAGCCTGCTGCCAGCAAGCTGTAATATCTTCTGGTGCAGTCCAATGTGATACGGATTCCGCGATATAGCAGCATAATAAAAATACAAATGATGCCAGCGCCAAAGAGTGCGCCGAATTCCTCGCAGATTGCCGCAAAAATACAGTCACTTTCCACAACGGGAATGCTGACAGGCATGCCTTTTGTCAAACCGCTGCCAAAAAGCCCGTAAGTGGTAATGGCAAACAAAGAAGTAACGATCTGATAACCGCCATGATCAATGTCCGCCCAAGGGTCACGCCATGCTGCCACACGAACCTGCACATGGGAAAACAGTTTATAAGCAATGGTAGCCGCAAAGCTGGCCGCCCCCATGCCCATCAAAAACAGTACTTCATTGGATGTAGCGATATACAGCATGGTCATAAATGTCATGAAGAAAATCAGGGCGCTACCCAAATCTTTCTGGAGTACCAGCAAAATAACTACGCCGGCACTCAAACCGCCCGTGATGAGCAGTTCCCGCAGTTCCACACGTTTTCTGAAAACGCTGGCCAAATAGAATATAAACAGGAACTTTGCAATTTCAGAAGGCTGGAAACTAATGCTGCCAATTTCCAACCAGTTCTGGGAACCGCCGTGTTCCACACCAAAAATCTGTGTGAACAGCAGCAACCCATAACAAACAATAATGTATGCCCATTCAAAAATCTCAAATCTGGGAATCAGCCGCAAAATAGACGGCAACGCCAGCATACCTGCCAGACCAAGAGCCATCCATACCAACTGTTTATGAACCAATGCTGGATCTACTCTCTGAAGCATAATCAGGCTGACATCCATCAAAAACAGCATCCCCGTCCAGATCAAAGGACATCCTTCATAATAAAACCGATCCAGCAGCTGAATGGCTACCAGCAGAAATACCAACGATATTGCCCCGAAAAGCAATGCCTGCCAATCAAACAGATAAGTGTCCCGATTATACGACAAAATCAGGAACGCCGTTAAATGCATCAGCACAACCAATCTGCGCTGTACAGATACCGCCCGATAAGGGCTGCCCAGATAGCCGCCCTGCTCGTACGCGATATACACAATAGCTTCCCACAGATACAGTCCGATGTAGATGACGAACAGGTACCTGCTCAGCATAATAATCAAATCAAACATATCCTCACTCCACACCACGGAAGAAATGCCCTTTTGTACTGCCTTTTTCGCTCATCTGCTGCAAAAGAGCTCTTGTTTCCGCACTGCAATGCGCAGTGTCTTTTGTCATTTCGGCGTAAGCCCGAACAATGCGTTCTACCCTTGCCGGGCCTTCCTTTGTAAAGTTCAGACGAACGCTCCCCACTGCGTTATCCAGCACTTCATCATAAAACTTCAATGCAAACAGGGGTTTCCCATTCAAAATAGAACATACACAACGTTCACAGTCTGTCATCAGCGGGAATTTCTCACCCTTTCTGTCACGCAGGAAATACAAATCCTGATTCCAGCGTTTCTTACAGTACTGACCGCTGTGTTTTTCTCCAGCGAAATTCCCGATAGGGCACTGCTGTGTTGTCATCAAAGGCAGATAGCCATAAACCACCATTTCACAGGAACTGTCTGCCATTGCACGGATTTCCTGCAGATTATTTTCCACAGAAAGGCATACATTATCTGCCCCCTGTTCCTGCCAGAACAGCACCGCTTCCCGGTTTACCACATTCAGATTATAGTCTGCGGTAATTTTCTTGCCGGAATTTTTGACTGCGCCAAACTGCCCTGCGGAACGCACCAGGAAACCATCCAGATCGCTTTCCAGGAAACGCTGCAATCTGCTTTCGTCTTCAGGACGTTCCCGATCCACACGAGGCAGTGCCGCATAACATGCCACATCATAACGACGGCATTTCGCAATGACATCAGCCAGATGTTCTTCCAGCTCCATAGTGGATTCCACATAAATACGCTCCACGCCTTTTTGTTTCACAGCAGCATCCAGCTGTTCCAGATTGCTTACCAAAACATGCAGTTTCTTTTTCAGCAGACGAGGTTCCTTTGCCTGACGAGGCGCTTCTCCCCGCTCCATATTTTTCCGCTTTGTCTTTTTCAGCATTGCCTGTTCCAGAGCTTCTGCCGCATCACGACGGATCTGGTTCAAATTGCTGATACCCACATAAATGTTTTCATCTGCCTGCACATCCAGGTCAGCCAGTGCAAAGGGTGTTGCCCCCATTTTCTCAATCTGCTGACGCAGTTTTTCCACAGCAGCGGGCTGGTTGCTGGCTTCCTGCACCATTTCTCCAGTCACATATACGCTGCTGCCCATATTATCCCATAACTGCAATGCCAGTGGTTCTCCTTTTCTGGCCTTTAAAACGCCATAAATCTGCAGTTTTCTGGTTTCTTTTTCCCATGTTTTCTGCAAAGCATCATGGAGTGCCTTGCCATAGGTACGATAAACCACATCATTTTTCTCAATATCGCCTTCCAATGTCAGGGTGATCACTTCCCCTGCTTTGGAATGTTTGGTCACCTGACAACCTACATGAGGGCCTCGGCTAGTCCAAACCTCAATACCATCACCTGGAACCAGAGGCTCTCTGGTACGAATAACCACTTTTTTATGCTGTGGCAGATATTTATCCACAATCCCTACTTTTAACCCCCAAGTTTTGGGACGTTCCACACTCATCATGTCCAGACCGCCGCGGGAAGTATAGTAACCTTCTGTAAAACCTCCACGGTTGAACAGCTGGGTCAGCTCTTTCATATCATCCAAAGAAACTTCATAATGTTCTGGATCTTCAAAATACATGTCAATATATTTTCGATAAATCCGTGTGACCCCTGCCACATATTCCGGATTTTTCATACGGCCTTCAATTTTCAAGGAAGCAATGCCTGCTTCGATAAGCTCCGGCAAAATAGAAACAGTCGCAATATCTTTGGGTGAAAGCAAATGACCTTCCGCCACTTTATCATATCCACAGTAAAGGGTATACGGCAATCTGCATGTCTGGGCGCAACGTCCACGGTTACCGCTTCTGCCACCCAACATACTGCTCATGATACACTGACCGGAGTAACAAACACAAAGTGCGCCATGAACAAAGGTTTCCACTTCCGCACCAGTCTGTTCTGTAATATGACGGATTTCCGGCAAAGTCAGTTCTCTGCTCAAAACCACTTTGTCAAAGCCCTGTTCATACCAATAATTCACATCCGCCAAAGAATTGGATGTCATCTGTGTGCTGGCATGGAGAGGGAAATCAGGATAATGTTCCCGCACCAATTTTGCAGCCCCGGCATCCTGCATAATCAGCGCATCTACACCCATATGATGCAGTTTTCCAATAAACTGGATGAATTCCGGCAACTCTTTGTCTTTATAAACCGTATTTACAGTGACATATACCCTCACACCTCGCAGATGACAGTAGTCACAAGCCTCTTCCAATTCTTCCAGAGAAAAATTTCCTGCATATTGTCTGGCACTGAATAGTTTTCCACCTAAATAAACGGCATCACAGCCATTCTGTACAGCGGCCTTCAAACTTTCCATAGACCCTGCTGGTGCCAGCAGTTCCGGTTTTTTTCTAAAAGGCATATCTTTTCCCCTTTCTCTTTGAAACGAATGTATCTCTGTTTTTTCTTCAAATTTTTTGATGCAAAAGGAAAAATAGCAGTTTTTTTCTTTTTGCACCCGTCAAAAATCCCCTGCTATTTTGTCATATTTTATCTTTTTCTGGGACGTACTTTAGAGGTATGGAGCCCCTCATTTGCGGCTTCTTCTTCCGCCTGATATTCCTGCAGTTTCCGTTCCAGTCTTCTTTTGTCCCGTTCTAACTGTTCCAGCTGTTCCTGCAATTCAGCTGTCTTTGCTTTTTCTGACATGATTTGCAAGCGCAAATCTTCAATGCAGTCTTCCTGTTCCAATTGATGTTTGACTTCTTTAAAATAATCATTTGCCACATTGATGGAAGTCAAAATATAAGCCAAACTGCTGTCGATTGCCACAGCTTTTGAGTTCTTTCTGATCTCCATCATTTTCTGATCGATATATCCGGCAACCTGCATCATATGTTCTTCCGTTTCAGGCCCCATTAATGTAAAGGATTTCCCATCAATCGTAATTTTCACTTTATTATTCACAGCCATTTGCCTCCCCTCTTTCTTTTCGGTAAAACAAAATGAAACTTGTGTCTTATCCGGCATAGGCCCATTCATATTCAGTTTATTATACCATAAATCACATAGGGAAGAAATCTTTTTTTATAAAAGAACCCCCGCACCGGGAAAACCCAATGCGGGGGTGATATGCACTTTCAGTTAACTGAAATTAGCAGTTTTCTTTTGCATAGTTGAAACCAAGTTCAAATGCTTTTTTGTTGTCGGGGATAAATTTAGCTTTACCGCCTTCGAATACATGAGCGAATGTGTCGTCCATGCCATCAACTTTGATTGCGCCTGTTGCGCAAACAACTGCACCCAGCATTACCAGGTTAGCCAGTTTGGAACCGCCAAAAGCGTCTGTTGCAATTCTGTTTGCGGGAACTTCGTATACTTTAACGCCTTCTTTAACATCCAGATGATCTGTTGTGCACAGGTCAGCGTTAACAACCAAAGAACCGCCAGCTCTTACAAC
>OGKX01001062.1_pt1 | contig 12883 bp, 12 predicted proteins | sample 1572541 | NCBI WGS metagenome assembly OGKX01 (sample SAMEA2581982, study PRJEB24529) | metagenome | biome: Human gut stool | place: China | collected 2011
TTTTCCATGGTCAATATGTGCGATAATACAAAAATTTCTGATTTTACTTTGTTCAATTCCTGCCATAAATTCGTTTTTTCTCCTCTAAACTGTTTTTCAACTTGAACTTTATTTTAATTTTAAAGTGATTTTTATCTCTTGCTAACGCTCAGTATAGCACGAGATTCCCTGCATGCGCAAGCGTTTCATGCCCCTGTCAGCACTTTGTTCAAAATGTCTGCAAGGGGCTGCATTGCGTTCATTTCTTCTTCTACCGTATTTGTCTGTGCTCCACATTCAACCAGCAAAGCTTTTGGTCTCAAGTGCAGATTATAGCGATATCCTCTTAGATAAATCGTACGAAACCAGTCCGGATAATATTCTTTGGCATACCGCGCAAGCTGAAGCGAAAATGCAAGATTATCCTGAATATAAGGATTCGGCAGATGGGAAAGTTCTCCATTTTGATTCGTCCGGCTTAGACCATTAAAAAACATAATCTTTGCCGTCGGCTTTCCGTTTATTTCCGTCACCAGCCGTTTCGCACCGGTTACTCCATCCCTGTGCAGGTCAATCACCACTTCAATACTTGGATTTTCCTCCAAAATCCGGCTGATGGTCTCCTGTGCATAGTTATAAGCCTTATTTCTGTCTAATTTTCCACCCATAATATCAAATGTGTCTGTCACATGCATGACGTTGTATCCGTATGTATCCCGAAGCAGAGTCGTCAAATACTCTCCCACCCCCACTATCATTGTGGAAGCATCCCCTGGAACAGAATCTGCAAATTCCTCCTGTGAATGACTGTGATAAATCAGAATCTGCGGATTTTCTGCCCCTGCACTCATCCGCAAATCCTTTTCCAAGAGTGTCACTGCATTAAGCTGTTCACTGTTAATGCTGGTTGTCTTATCTATCGTGTAAAAATTGCTGATGACAAAATTAAAATCCTGAAACTGCTCCAATGGAAGGTCCATGACCGGGGCACCGGCTGTCAATGTCCCCTTCTGCCCGTTTTCCGTTCCTGCATTTTCTTCAATCTTTTCTTCCATATTTTCTTCCGTATTTTCTTGCGTACTTTCTTCCGTGTTTTCTTCCACTGCACTTTTTTCCTCACTATCCATTCCTGTACTCTCCTGATTTTTTTCTTTCGGTCCCGCCTCCTGATTTTCCTTTGTCAGATTTTCAACTAAAAATTGTTCATTTTCTTTGATAATCTTCCGGTCGGTTTCCGAATCTGCCCCCGCCTGTTCCGAAATGCTTCGTACATTTATCCCACCTCTTACAAATAACCCACTTAAAATATTGGCACTAAGCGATGCGTCTTTTCCATCCGATTCTAATATCGATGGGAGATAAACCTCGACTGCCTGCTCTTCCAGATTTATTCCCATCCATACAAATGTCTCTTTATCAAAAGAGAGCCCCTTCAAACTCAGATATCCTGCAAGAACGATAAAAATTCCCCATAAAACCAGCTTTGTCCTGTTTCCTTCTCTCATTTTGTTCCCCCTATCACCTCCTATCTTTATATGAGACAATCCCTGCGCTTTATGCCTTGTAAAGCGGACATTCGCAATCCGCTTCGCTACTTGCTCATGAACACAGATAAGTTCTGAACCTGCTTTTTAACAAAATACTCGGTTCAAACCCTCTGAAATTGTATAAGACAACCGTTTCATTGTCTCATCCACGTCCTTTGGCGTCACAAACATGCTGTATAACGCCGGTGGAATCATTTCCTCCAGAAATTCTTTCTTTTCTTTTTCTTCTAATGTCTGAAGCAGTTTTTCCATTGAATCCTGTACAATTGTTGCTGCATCCACCACCGTCGGCACTCCGATTCCGATTACCTTTACTCCAAGTGTCTCCTTTGTCAGCCCATTTCTGTGATTTCCTACACCAGAGCCTGGAATGATTCCGGTATCTGTAATCTGGATTGTACGATTTAACCGCTTTGTACTTCTTGCCGCAAGTGCATCAACCGCAATCACAACATCTGGTCTGGTCTCATTTATCACACCTTTTACAATTTCAAGTGTCTCCATTCCAGTCTGCGCCATCACCCCCGGAACGAACCCGCTGACTTGATACATATTTTGTTCTCCCATTGCCTGTGCACCATATTCTAAAATTATATGGCGGGTCATCTTTAAATTGTCCACCACATCCGGTCCCAGCGCATCGGGTGTGACCTGCCGATTTCCAAGTCCCACCACCAAAACCGTCAATTCTTTTTTCTCCGGTATCAGTTTCTTAACCTGTCTTGCCAGTTCTTCCGAAATTTCTCTGTGATAACCCTCATCCGGTATAGATAGATTCGGTGCTTCCAAAGTCAGATAACTTCCCTGCGGACGCCCCATCGCCCGTGCTCCATTTTCGGTTTCAATTTTTACCAAAGTCGTACGGATATCTTTTTCCTCGTTATACTCTTCTTCAATACAGACGCCCCTGATTTCTACATTATCTTCCTCATACCTTTCTTTTGCTTCCAGTGCCAAATCGGTGTGTATTCTTCCTCGAATCATGCTGTTTTTCTCCCTCTTTATTAGATTTATTTCTATTTTTTGCATTTTCATAGATTTTATGTATTGACATTTTGCGATAAATAAACTAGAATAAAAAAGCATGTGAATACCAAAGTGCCCGTGTCTTCTTTGGTATCAGATAATAAACATACGAATACGAAATATAATAATTTTGGAGGTGTACGGATTTGGCTAATATTAAATCTGCTAAAAAAAGAGTTTTAGTAAACCAGAAAAAAGCTGACAGAAATAAATCTATCAAATCAGCAGTTAAGACTTCTATCAAGAAAGTGGAAGCAGCAGTTGTAGCAAAAGATAAAGAAGCAGCAGTTGCAGCATTAGCAAACGCTATTTCTACAATTGATAAAGCTGCTACAAAAGGTGTTTACCACAAAAACAACGCAGCAAGAAAAGTTTCACGTTTATCTAAAGCTGTTAATACTCTGAACTAATTTTAATAATAAAGATAAACTTAAAAAGAACCAATGGTCAACCGTCATTAACCATTGGTTCTTTTTTATTTTTGATTTTGTTTTTTTTACATGGTTTCGGCAATCGCTTCTGCCAGTTTTTCTACCTGTGCTTCCTGACCGTCTGCGAGTGCGGATTTAATTGTAACAGTATCCTCTATAATATTCATGCCTTTTAATCCTGCAAAAATTTCTTTCATCTGCTTTCCACAGGTCACTGCCCAGGTTCCGTTTTCCATAAATGCTACGGTACGGTTCTTTAAGCTGTGTGCCTCGATATCACGGAGTACTTCATCCATCTTAATAAAGATTCCGCCATTGTAAGTTGGAGCGGCAAATACCAGATGACTGTACTGAAAGGACGCAGCGACTACTTCTGAAGTTTCAGCTACAGAGACGTCAAACATGGTTGTCTTAATCCCTTTATCGCGTAATTTGCATGCAAGAATATTGGCTGCATTTTCTGTATTTCCATATACAGACGCATACGCAATCATAACACCGCTTACTTCCGGTTCATATAAGCTCCATTTCTGATATTTTTCCAGATAAGCGCCGATATTTTCTCTCCATACAAATCCATGAAGCGGGCAAATGGTCTGAATTTCCACAGTTGCAGCTTTCTTTAATAAAGCCTGTACCTGAACACCGTATTTTCCTACAATATTGGTATAATATCTGCGTGCTTCATCCAGATAATCACGGAAGAAATCCACTTCGTCTGCAAATAATGCGCCATTTAATGCGCCAAATGTTCCAAAAGCATCGGCTGAAAACAAAGTTTTGGTTGTCAAATCATACGTAACAATGACTTCCGGCCAGTGAACCATCGGTGCAGCAAGGAAGGTAAACTCATGTTTTCCGGTTTTTAAGGTATCCCCTTCTCCGACTACTTTTATGTTCATCTTAACTGCATCGCCAAAAAACTGACGTAACATTCCTTCTGTTTTCTTACTGCATACCACTTCTGCTTCCGGATATAGCATCAACAGAGTACGGATTGTTGCGGAATGGTCCGGTTCCATGTGCTGTACTACAAGATAATCTAAAGTTCTTCCGTTTAATCCATGTTCTACATTTTCGAGAAATGTTTTCTCTACTGCATGGTCAACGGTATCAAATACAACGGTCTTTTCATCTAATAATAAATATGAATTATAGGAAACTCCTCTTGGCACAGAATACACGCCCTCAAACATGGCAAGTCTTCTGTCATCTGCTCCTACCCAGATTAAATCATCTGCTACTTTTCTTGTGCAATACATTTAAGACCTCTCTTTCTCCATCTGTTCTTTGATGTCTCATTTTATCAATTACAGGTCTATTATATGCTTTTTTATTTTCTTTGGCAACTACAGTTTCTGCTGGATTTACGCTTTTTTCACCCATACCATCATTTCATTTTCGCCTCTGTTTGCCCATACATAATATGGAATAAATTTCAAATCAGCCGGAACTTCGGTATCTGGTTCTGCGATGGTGTACAGTTCTTCCTCTTCTGGATTTTCTGAATTTTTCTGGCGTAATCCCTCTGTCAGCACTGTTTTTACCGGTTCTCCTGCGATTTTCTCAGCCTTTACTTCACAAACTGCCTTTGGACTTAAACGTACTAAATGTAAATCTGCACCGTTATCTGCTTCTTCCAGACAATACACAATCGGTCCCCTTACAACTGCGATTTTTCCAATATTTTCCCTTACCTTTGGATTCGTCTGAACCAGTCTTACTTCCATTGGGAATTCCACTTCTACTATTTCCGTTCCAGTCCACTGTTTTGTCACATAGAGATAACCGGCTCTTTCTTCTGTTTTGGCGCCTTCTATGCCTTTTACCTGATAATTTTTTGCCCACTGTGGAATTCTAAATGCCAGAGTAAATGGTTTTTCGGTTGCAGGCATTTCTACTTTTACTGTTCCATCCCATGGAAATTCAGATGTCACTTTTATTTCGATCTCTTGTCTATCCAGCTGTTTTTTGATTATTCCACCAATGTACAGATGTACAAATAAGGTATCTTTATTTTCGGTGTATGCATAAGTACTGATAGAACTTAATAATCTTGCAATGTTTGGAGGACAGCAGGCACATCCAAACCATTTCTGACGAACCGGTTTTACATGGAACTTTCTCTCATCTTTGTGGCAGGCTTCCGGAAGCACCTCTAATGGATTGAAATAAAAGAAGCTCTTTCCATCTAATGCCATTCCACTTAAAACTCCATTATATAATGCACGCTCCATTACGTCAGCGTATTTTGCATCCGGTGTCATCTCTAACATTCTTCTTGCCATAAAGACCAGACCGATGGATGCACAGGTTTCTGCATAAGCGGTATCATTCGGTAAATCATAATTAAAGGAAAATGCTTCTCCAATATGGGTTGCACCGATTCCTCCGGTAATATACATTTTCTTTCTTGTCATATTGTTCCAGAGCACTTCACACGCTTTTAACAGACTTTCATCTTCTGTCAGTCTTGCCACATCTGCCATTCCACTGTAAAGATAAACTGCACGTACGGAATGTCCGACTGCTTCGTCCTGTTCACGAACCGGCTTGTGTGCCTGATTATATTCATAGCGCAATCCGTCTGGTTTCTTTTTCACTTCTTCCGGATGTTCATTGTCGTAATAATATGGTCTTGTTCCTCTCTCATCAATAAAGAAACGTGCCAGATTCAAGTATTTATCTTCGCCAGTTGTCTCATAAAGACGAACCAGTGCCATCTCTGCAATTTCATGTCCCGGATAACCTTTACATTTTCCTTCTTCTTTTCCAAAGCAGGAATCTACATAATCTGCATAACGCTTTGCTGCGTTTAATAATTTGTCTTTTCCAGTTGCATCATAGTAGGCAACTGCTCCCTCTAAGAGATGTCCTAGACAATATAATTCATGATTGTCTTTTAAATTTGTAAAAATCTTATCTTTTCCATTTAAGATATAATAAGTGTCCAGATAGCCATTTTCCTGCTGTGCTTTGCAGACAATATCAATCGCACCATCTGCAATCGCCTCTAATCTTTCATCCGGATGCTGGCTTAAAGAATATCCAACTGCTTCAATCCATTTATAAAAATCACTGTCTTGAAATACAAATCCGTAAAACTTGTCTTCGAGATGCTCAGGGTCTTTCGGAAGCGTCTCAAATCCACGAAATGTATAAACCGGCTCTTTAAATTCTGCTCCTTTCTCTCTTCTTTCCTCGTTCTGTCTGCCTGCTGCTTCAAAATTATGCATACAAAAACTTGGTGCCGCACCCTCTACCTCATCATTTAAAGCTCTCCACTGATACGGAATTACTTCTGTCCTTACTAATTCCATCTCTTTTTTCCAGAATGTATCCGTAATCTGTACGTTTTTTAAAGAAAGTGGTCTGCTGAATTTTGTCTTGTCCATGTAAATTTCCTCCCAAATCATTTTGATGTACTTTTGACACTCATATCGTTATATTTATTCTAGCATTTTGAGCCTGTGGAATCCATTGCCAATTCGGAAATTTACATGTATAATTTGGAAAGATATGAATTTTCAGATTTTAATCATTCTGTATTAATTCTGTTTCAGAGGAGGATTTTTTTATGCTGAATTTAGAAGAAATGGCTGACCGCCGGATAACCGGTGCAAATTATATCACTTCCGTAAACGGAATGGTTCACCCAAACCGGATTATGGATGTGCACGATTTTTTATATATTTTAGATGGAGAATGGGAAATCTTTGAAGAAGACAAGGCTTATCATTTATCAAAAGATGATTTGTTAATTCTATCTGCCGGACGCCATCACTATGGACGGATTCCCTGCAATGCCGGCAATCGTCACATGTACCTGCACGTCCTTCCTACCGCTTTGGAATCTGACAGCAAACACGTTCTTAATTCTAAAAGGCAGAGTTTTTCATCCACAAAAAACAGCATGGAAAAAATGGAATCCTCTTCTACTTTTCCATGCCATACCTTATTGCACTGTAAAGAACGGATTCTAATCCGCACTTATTTTCAAAATATTATTCGTGCCTACTGGTCGAAAAGCCCCCAGAAAGAACATCGAATTTCTTTATTATTTAATCTTATGCTCTGCGAAATTCATGAATTAAATGATAACATCTGCTCCAATCATAAAACCGATTCCCTTTTGGAAGAGGTTACGCAGAAACTTCAATCCAATCCTCAGGTTTTTTATACCGCTTCCGAAATTGCAGACAGCTATTATATCTGTGCCCGTACCTTAAATAACCATTTTTTTAAAAATTACGGAAAAACCTTTTATGCTTATCAAATGGAGACAAAGCTTGAAATGGTACGCGATTTTCTGATTCATCAACCAGACGCAAAACTTCACGAGGCTGCACTGAACTTCGGATTTTATGATGAATTTCACTTAAGCAAAGCCTTCAAAAAGCAGTATGGAGTCTCTCCCTCTAAATTCCGTGCTTCTTTTTAATGTAAAGCGGACATTCGCAATCCACTTCGCTACTTGCTCATGAACGCAGTCGCTTTGCGATCTGTCAGCGGGAGCTTTCACTCCCACTGACAGAAGCATCCCCCTCACCCGCCGCTTAGTGCTCCGCATACTTGAAGCGGTGGAATGCTTATCTGCGTTCAATTTTCTTTGATAAGTGTCAAAAGCTCCTCACAGACTTTTGGTGTTCCGGTAACAATATCCGCAGCAATCACCGGGCTTATTTCCATACCATTAAAATCTGCTATTTTTCCGCCTGCTTCTTCAATGATTATCCAGCCTGCTGCAAAATCCCATAATTTCAGATTGCGCTCAAAAAATGCATCGCTGCGTCCGCAGGCAATCCATGCAAGGTCTAAGGCAGCCGAACCACTTCGTCTGATGTCCTGACTTTTACAGAATACCTTTTTAATCAGCTCAAAGTTTTCGTCTGCCAGTTCTTTTTTATATGGAGATGTTCCAACATTTACAATACTCTCAGAAAGAGAACCAGCCTCACTGACAGAAATTCTTTCTGTGCCAAGAAATGCCCCTTTTCCTTTCTGCGCCCAGAATAATTCCTTTGTATATGGCTGATAAATAATTCCAAGAACCGGTTTTCCTGCCTCAAACAACGCCAGAGAAATTGCACTGGAACGATAATCATGAATCAGATTTGTCGTTCCGTCAACCGGGTCAAGCACCCACATTTTTCCGTAGAAATCTACCTCTTTCTGGCTGTCTTCTTCTCCAAGAAACTGAATGTCCGGATACTGAACCAGAAGTTCCGCCTGAATAAACTGCTGAATATCCTTATCTGCCTCAGTTACGAAATCAGCCGGACCTTTCACAGAGATATCTCCAATCAAATCTCTTTGTGATAAAATTCCTGCTGCATCTTCCACAATTTTAATAATATTTTGTATTTCTATTTCCATTTCTTTTTCCTCTTTATCTTTTCCAAGGTATTTCTAACCTTTATTAGAACTGCATGGGAGCAGAACGATTCCTTATAAACTTTCCAGACTTGCAAAAAACAGTTCATAGAAATCATCTTCACCCTTCAGCATTGGAGAATTTTCTCCTCCACCATTTGTACTTCTTCTCATGGTTGCGTAAAATTCTTCTCCGGCGCTGATTAAATCCATATCATAGATTTCGTACCCCAATTCTCTGCAAGTTTTACAAAATGCGGAAACTGGATTTTTCTCATTTCTTGTATCAAATAATTTCTGCCGAAGTGACATATCCACCTTTGCCTTTTTTAACAGTTCTTCCAGCATTTCTTCTGTTTGCATGCTCGTTTTCCCTCTTTTCTCTTGTGCTGCATGAATGAAACAGCTTTACTAAACAATCTCATCTAAGAAAATCCTATTGATACAACAGATTTCTGCTTTTACAGTCTCACTTATGTTTTCTGGTATTTTATATCCCAATAACCACGATGTCAGTTCTGAAATTTCAAGTTCTATGGTTCGTTCTTTTTGTAAATTTTTCTCCCGTTGCTCATCTGACTCTTTTTTCCAAAAAACTTTTCCATCGAATACTTCAACAAAAGACTCCTTGTGATTGACATGCCAAATCCAGATTCCATCATTCTTTTCAAGCAGTTTATCTCTTACCTTTAACTGATAAAGCACTTCCTGCTCTGCTACATTATCTTTCAGGCAAATATATTTCAAAAACTCTGGAAGGTTCACGATTCTCACCATAATTGCAGGTTCTTGTTTTATCTTTTTGCAGTCATCAGCATTGGCATAAAGCAGACGCTGTTCTTTTTTCTCCATTCCCCACTCTGCCCTTAATGCCTTTATCTGATGTGGGTTTTCCGGTGCTTTTAATGCTTCTAAACTTCCATTTTCGCTTTTTAGTTCTTTCAGCAGAACTTTCACATAATCCTCATCCCGCCATGTAAACACATCATACCGTGCATTTAACCACTCATTCATCCAGTCTGCGATTTCCTTTGCCGACTATTCTGTCACGTCCTGTTCCAGCCAGTCTTTTGATTTTAATTCCCACACCGGCTGGTCAAATACATACACAAAATCAAACGGCTCATAAATACGACGATCTGCCGGCATCAGAAAGCAAAACGGCATATCCTCCTGATACATATCCAAAAATGCCTGTTTTAAGAGACTTCGCATATATCCCTGACCTCTGTTTTCTATTTTCGTCGCAACACCGACCAGATAATCACAGATTACTTTTTGATTTTTAATATTCAACTGATAGGGATTTCGATGAATCATAGACAAAATTTGTCCGTCTTTTTCTGCCACGAGTATCTGATTTGTCTTTACTTTCTCTGTAAAATAATATTCCCGAAAGGAATCACTGTCCTCGAAAAATGCTTCACTCCAGAGCCCTTCGCAGGCTCTTTTTTCCTCGTTGCTTAAATATCTGTTCTTCATATCAAATCAACGCTCCGATTTACCAAATCTGTTCTACCTGGTATTTTCTTGCATAGTCAATTGGATTATAAGAAAGTTTTGCTTTTCTTAATCCCTCTAAGCCCAAATCATCCTCACGGTTGATTAAAACGGCCTCCGGAAACTCCTCAATCAAAAATTGCTGATTAATAAACTGATACAATCCTCTGATTTCCGGATTTGCCTTTTCAATATGAATCACCGCCATCTGTTCCAACGGATTGTAGCTTCCAATCGTAAAGGCTTCTAAATGACCATCAATATAAACTCCGCTCATTCTGACATTCAGAAGCGAACAATTCTTTAAAATCTCATGGATTCCACGCACTTCATAATCCAGATGCTCTTCTACCTCTTCGCCCTTTTCTTCTCTCCAGCGATCCAAAAACTTCCAGACATCACCTCTGTCCGAGCAACACAAACGGCGGTACTCATATCTGCCCTCATATTCTCGTTTAAAGGCATTTAAATGGTTTTTCTTTTTATGCAGTTTTTTTCCAGACAAGGTACGCATTGCATTTCCATCATACAGATAGTCTTTTAAATCCACCTGTTCTGTAATCTTAAATTTATCCGGCATATTTTTTAAACCTAACTGTTCTACGGCTTCTTCATCTGCCAGATTAATATACAGTGGTGCCTTTAATTCTGTATTAAAATATTCCACCAATTTCCAAAAATAATATTCTAAATCTTCTTCACTACAAATCGGCATTGCAGAACCTGTTTTTCCATCTAAATCCATCAGCCATAAAATTGCCTTATTATCGCTGACGGCATATCTTACATTATAATACTCTCTCCAGATAAAGCTGTCTAAAAACACACTGTCACAGGTTTTATTCGGTCGTTTACAGAAAAACGGATTTAGTTTTTCCAAATCTTCTGCTTCTACCGGTTTAAAGTTTAAATTCATTTGCTTCCTCCAAAATTACTTCCTATCGCTTTTTTAGCTCTGATTTTTTCTTTAGCGGTATTCTCCAAGGAAAAACAGCGCTACTGTCCCCGGACCAGAATGTGCTCCTATCGTTGCACTAATCGGATGAATCATAATATTTTCAATTCCAAATTTTTCTTTTACCAGTCCTGCCACATACTCGGCATCAGCCTCACAATCTCCATGACTGACAAACACGGTTTCATTTTTATCACAATACCTTCCAATTCGTTCTTCCATCATAGAAACCAACGTTGCAAGAGATTTCTTTCTTCCTCTGACTTTTCCAATTGAAATCAGTTTTCCTTCATTATCTACGTGAAGCATCGGTTTAATATTTGCCAGTGTTCCTAAAACTGCAGTTGCCTTGGAAACTCTTCCGCCTCTGTGTAAATGATTTAAATCATCTACTGTAAATACATGGCACAGATGCAGTCTGTTTTCCAACAGCCAGTCACAGATTTCATCCAGGTTCTTTCCCTTGTCTCTTAATTTTACTGCATAATAGAGCAGTAACCCTTCCCCCATGGATGCAGCTAATGAATCCATTATCTTGATTTGTCTTTCCGGATATTTTTCTTTTAATTCTTCTATGGTTTCTATCCATTCTTTATGCTCTTTTTCAGATATTTTTTCATTTAATTTCTGAAGAATTACTTTTGCGTCTCCTAAAACACTACAGTCTACTAAAATATTTTTATTGATTTCGGTTGCATCTACATCAATCTGAAGTACCTTTGCGTTTCTTGCAAAGTTTCTTGTATTTCCGGTTACACGGTCACTGAATCTTGCACCAATCGTAATCAACAAATCACATTTGGTCACACCAAGATTGGATGCCTTTGTTCCATGCATACCCAGCATACCAGTATAAAGTTCATCTTCGCCGTCAAAAACACCTTTTCCCATTAAAGAATCTGTAACCGGTGCCTGAATCTTATGTGCCAGTTCACGAACTTCTTTCCATGCATCGGCAGCAACCGCCCCTCCACCTACAAAGATAAACGGACGTTTTGCTTCCTGAATCATCTCAACCGCTTTTTCTAAATCTTCTTCTTTAATTTCAGAGACAAACGGTTTGATTTCTTTTGGCTCAACCTTTGTGTATTCAGTCTTTGCAGCTGTTACATCTTTTGTAATATCGACTAGGACCGGTCCTGGTCTGCCACTTTTTGCAATCGCAAACGCACGTCTGAGTGTTTTTGCAAGTTTTGTAACATCTTTTACGATAAAGCTGTGTTTTGTAATCGGCATTACCACACCTGCAATATCTACTTCCTGGAAACTGTCTTTTCCAAGAAGCGGAACACCTACATTACAAGTTACTGCAACAATCGGAACAGAATCCATAAATGCGGTTGCAATACCGGTTACCAGATTGGTTGCTCCTGGTCCACTGGTTGCAAAACAGACGCCTACTTTTCCGGTTGAACGTGCATATCCATCCGCTGCATGCGCAGCACCCTGCTCATGGGATGTTAAAATATGATGGATTTCATCACTGTGTTTATACAATTCATCATAAATATTTAAAATGGTTCCGCCTGGATATCCAAATACGGTATCCACACCCTGCTCTTTTAAACATTCGATTACAATCTCTGATCCTGTCAACTGCATCTCGAAGCCCTCCCAACGTTTTTTTATTTCTTTATTTCCAAAACTGCACCACGGTTTCCGCTTGTAACCATAGAAGCATAACGAGCCAGATATCCAGTTGTTACTTTTGGCTCTCTCGGCTGCCAGTTTGCTCTTCTTCTCTCCAGCTCTTCATCTGATACCACTAATTCCAGTTTTGTTTCCGGAATATTGATACGGATTAAATCCCCTTCTTCTACCAGTGCAATTGGTCCGCCTACTGCTGCTTCCGGAGAAATATGCCCAATGGATGCACCCCTTGAGGCACCTGAGAAACGTCCATCTGTAATTAAAGCAACGCTTGAACCAAGACCCATACCTGCAATTGCAGAAGTTGGATTTAACATTTCTCTCATACCCGGACCACCTTTTGGTCCTTCATAACGGATAACTACAACATCTCCTGCTACAATCTTTCCGCCTTTAATTGCTGCGATAGCATCGTCTTCACA
>OGKX01001063.1_pt1 | contig 12856 bp, 10 predicted proteins | sample 1572541 | NCBI WGS metagenome assembly OGKX01 (sample SAMEA2581982, study PRJEB24529) | metagenome | biome: Human gut stool | place: China | collected 2011
TATTAGTATATTTGCGAATATAAATACGTAAAATCGACTTATGAACCTTATAAATACTTCCGTATTGCTAATATATACCGGCGGAACAATTGGAATGATTGAGAACGCCGCAACAGGTGCATTGGAGAATTTCAATTTTGAACAACTCCAAAAGCACATCCCCGAATTGCAGAAATTCAACTTTCCGATAGACACCTATCAGTTTGATCCGCCGATGGATTCTTCGGATATGGAACCGGATATGTGGCAAAAGCTGGTTCACGTTATTCATGACAACTATGAACGCTATCAAGGGTTTGTAATCTTGCACGGCACGGATACGATGGCATATACCGCTTCCGCACTCAGTTTTATGCTGGAAGGGTTGGACAAGCCTGTCATCCTGACGGGTTCTCAACTTCCGATAGGGGTACTTCGCACGGATGGGAAAGAGAATCTGATGACAAGTATCGAGATTGCCATCGCACGGAACAAGGAGGGAAAAGCGCTCGTACCGGAAGTCTGCATTTTCTTTGAAAACCACTTGATGCGAGGTAACCGCACAACGAAAATCAATGCGGAGAATTTCAACGCGTTCCGGTCATTCAATTATCCGGTACTGGCGGAGGCGGGAATTCATATCAAATATAATAATGTACAGATCCATGCGAACGGAGAGGAACATAAGTTGAAACCACACTATCTGCTGGATACGAACGTGGCTGTACTGAAACTATTCCCGGGAATTCAGGAAAATGTAATTGCTACTGTTCTAGGAATCGAAGGGCTGAAAGCGATTGTACTCGAAACATACGGTTCCGGCAATGCTCCCCGTAAAGAGTGGTTTATCCGAAGACTTTGCCAGGCCAGCGCACAAGGGATTGTAATCGTCAATGTGACACAATGCAGTGCGGGAATGGTGGAGATGGAACGCTATGAAACGGGATATCAACTATTGCAGGCAGGTGTTGTCTCCGGTTACGACAGCACGATGGAGTCCGCCGTCACCAAATTAATGTTCTTATTAGGACACGGATATACCCCGGATGAAGTGCGTGACCGGATGAACCGTTCGATAGCCGGAGAGATAACTATATAGGCATACATCTATTTCTATTAGGCAGGGATAACTTATTTCTAATAAATTATCCCTATTTTTGTACCCTACAAGAAGAAAGGAATTTCGATGGCAAAAGAGAAAACCGTATATGTATGCAGTAATTGCGGACAGGATTCACCGAAGTGGGTAGGTAAATGTCCGTCCTGTGGGGAGTGGAATACGTATGTAGAAGAAATTGTGAGAAAAGAGCCGGTCAACCGCCGTCCTGTGTCGGGGATTGAAACGCAAAAGCCCAAACCGCTTGCGCTTGCCGATATAGTGGCGGATGACGAACCGCGTATCAATATGCACGATGACGAATTGAATCGTGTATTGGGCGGGGGACTGGTACCGGGTTCTCTAGTCCTGATAGGCGGTGAACCGGGAATCGGCAAATCTACGCTCGTCATGCAGACTGTATTGCACATGCCGGAAAAGAAGATTCTTTATGTATCAGGCGAAGAGAGTGCACGTCAACTAAAGCTCCGTGCCGACCGTCTCTCTTCTATTTCCAGTGACTGTCTCATTGTTTGCGAGACTTCCCTCGAGCAGATTTATGTACATATCAAGAATACGAATCCCGATCTGGTGATCATCGACTCCATACAGACTATTTCTACCGAGAGTATCGAATCGTCTCCCGGAAGCATCGCACAGGTCAGAGAGTGTTCGGCGTCTATTCTTCGTTTTGCGAAAGAAACGCATACACCTGTGTTGCTGATCGGGCATATTAATAAAGAAGGAAGCATTGCAGGACCTAAAGTGCTGGAGCACATCGTAGATACAGTTCTTCAATTTGAAGGTGACCAACATTATATGTACCGTATTCTACGCAGTATCAAGAATCGTTTCGGTAGTACGGCAGAGTTAGGTATTTATGAGATGCGTCAGGATGGGTTGCGCCAAGTCAGCAATCCTTCCGAGCTTTTGCTAAGTCAGGATCATGAGGGGATGAGCGGGGTAGCCATTGCTTCCGCCATTGAGGGAATTCGCCCGTTCTTGATTGAGACGCAGGCTTTGGTGAGTTCTGCTGTCTATGGAAATCCGCAACGCTCGGCAACCGGTTTTGATTTAAGAAGGATGAATATGCTGCTAGCTGTTCTCGAAAAGCGCGTAGGATTTAAGTTGGCTCAGAAAGATGTATTCCTGAATATCGCCGGAGGATTGAAAGTAAATGATCCGGCCATTGATTTGTCTGTTATCAGCGCCATCCTTTCTTCGAATATGGATGCGGCTATCGAACCGGAAGTTTGCATGGCAGGAGAAATCGGTCTGTCGGGAGAGATACGTCCTGTGAATCGAATTGAACAGCGTATCGGTGAAGCTGAAAAGTTAGGTTTCAAACGTTTCTTGCTGCCTAAATATAACTTGCAAGGAATCGACACCCAAAAACTGAAGATAGAACTAGTACCGGTGAGGAAAGTGGAAGAGGCGTTCAGGGCTTTATTCGGTTAGGTTCACCACAGAGGACGCAGAGGACACGGAGGAGTGATTAATCAAGTAAATAAATAATGATAGAAGATATTAATAATTTAACGAGTAAAGTGCTGGGATTAGCTTTTGAGGTGCATACTCAATTGGGAGCGGGTTTACTTGAAAGTACATACGAAAGCTGCTTATTCTATGAATTGAGAGCAAACGATATAGATGTAGAAAGACAAAAGAAATTACCTATAATCTATAAAGGAACCCAATTAGATACAGATTACAGAATAGATTTGTTGATAGACAACCAACTCATTATAGAATTGAAAAGTGTGGAAATGCTACAACCGGTACATTCTGCCCAACTATTGACATATATGAAACTTGGCCATCTAAAATATGGACTATTAATAAATTTCAATGTTCCTCATTTAAAACAAGGAATCAAACGTTTTATTATCTAAAAATTTAAACTCTGTGACCTCTGTGTCCTCTGTGGTGAAAAAATATGATACAAGAATACCAACTCCGCATCCTCCCCGAAATTGCTGTAAACGAACAGAAATTAAAGGAATATCTTTCTAAAGAAAAAGGTTTGAACCTGCGTGACATCACTGCTACCCGAATCTTGAAACGAAGCATCGACGCACGTCAGCGGACTATCTTCGTCAATCTGAAGGTACGGGTATACATTCGTGAGATGCCTAAGGATGACGAATACGAACATACTATATATAATAAGGTAGAGGGAAAACCGCAAGTGATTGTCGTGGGTGCAGGTCCTGGCGGACTATTTGCAGCCCTGCGTCTCATCGAACTGGGGTTACGTCCCGTTGTTATCGAACGCGGAAAAGACGTACGCGAGCGGAAAAAAGATTTAGCACAAATCAGCAGGGAACACACGGTTGACCCGGAATCAAATTACAGTTTTGGCGAAGGCGGTGCAGGAGCTTATTCGGATGGGAAACTCTATACCCGGAGCAAGAAGAGAGGGAATATAGATAAGATATTGAACGTGTTCTGCCAGCATGGGGCTTCTACGGCGATATTAGTAGACGCGCATCCGCATATCGGGACAGACAAGTTGCCACGTGTCATTGAAAATATGCGGAATACCATCATCGAGTGTGGCGGAGAAGTACATTTCCAAACACGAATGGAGGCACTGATTATCGAGAATGACGAAGTAAAGGGTATCGAAACAAATACAGGAAAGACTTTTCTCGGACCTGTGATACTGGCAACCGGACATTCGGCGAGAGATGTATATCGTTGGCTGGCTGCGAATCATGTGGCGATTGAAGCGAAAGGCATTGCAGTCGGTGTCCGTTTGGAGCATCCGGCAATGTTGATCGATCAGATACAATATCATAACAAGGAGGGACGAGGCAAGTATCTGCCTGCCGCAGAATATAGCTTCGTCACACAGGTTGAAGGCAGAGGAGTGTATAGCTTCTGTATGTGCCCCGGCGGTTTCATTGTTCCTGCTGCCAGCGGACCGGAGCAAGTGGTAGTGAACGGAATGTCTCCTTCTAATCGTGGCTCGCGATGGAGTAATTCGGGCATGGTGGTGGAAGTGCAACCGGAAGATTTAATAAATGGAGAGTGGAGAGTGGAGAATGAAGAGTTAGCTGCGCAACGAAATGAACAGCTGCTGGCTCTTAACCCATCTCTAAATAACTCTCAACTCTCCCCTCTCAACTCTCAACTTCTTCCCCTTTACTTTCAGGAAGAACAGGAACGCCAATGCTGGTTACAAGGAGGCAGAAGGCAGACAGCACCGGCACAGCGTATGCAGGACTTCACCCGCAAGAAGTTGAGTTACGACTTACCCGAATCTTCTTACAGTCCGGGATTGATTTCTTCTCCGCTTCATTTCTGGATGCCGGAGTTTATCAGCAAAAGATTATCTCTCGGTTTCCAGCAATTCGGACGTAGCAGTCACGGATTTCTGACTAGTGAAGCGGTAATGATTGGTGTCGAGACACGGACTTCTTCGCCTGTACGCATTGTACGCGACAAGGAAACATTACAGCATATAACCGTCCGCGGTCTATTTCCTTGCGGAGAAGGAGCGGGTTATGCCGGAGGTATTGTTTCTGCCGGAATAGACGGAGAACGGTGTGCGGAAGCCGCTGCTAATTATTTACATCATTAATCAAAACCCAGCAAACTGATGACTACCCAACCCGAAATAGCAATCATTGAACCCAATACACTCAGTAGTTTAGGACTCAAATCCATATTGGAAGAAATCATCCCGATGGCTACCATTCGTACTTTCCACCGTTTCAATGAATTAATGGATGACACACCGGATATGTATGCCCATTATTTCATATCGGCACAAATCTATGTGGAACACAATGCTTTCTTTCTTCCCCGAAAACGAAAAACAATTGTTCTGGCCAGTGACAGTCCGCAGTTTCAACTTTCCGGTGTACCGGTTCTCAATATTTATGAGCCGGAAGAGGAGCTGGTGAAAAATATCCTGAAACTCCATCAACATGCCCATCACAAAGGATACCCGGTAAAGGATATGCCGCCAATGATTCCGCCAGCGCATCATCAGGAACTTTTATCTGCCCGCGAAATCGAAGTACTTGTACTGATTACCAAAGGACTGATCAATAAAGAAATTGCAGACAAACTGAATATCAGCCTAACTACCGTCATTACACACCGAAAGAACATTACGGAGAAATTAGGAATCAAGTCCGTTTCAGGACTGACTATTTATGCTGTAATGAACGGATATATCGAAGCCGACCGCATCTAATACAGAATTTTTAGAATCCTATTATACCTCTGTGTCCTCAGTGTCCTCTGTGGTGAATCAAATCCTAATAAATGAGGATTGCCTGCCAACTATATTTGCCGTTACTTTGCACCGGACAAATAAACTGCGAATGAAGACAAAGATTATGATGCTTGCCCTCACCCTCCTGACGTCAGGAACTGTATGGGGCGAAGATTTCCCAAAAGATTCACTGAAAGTAGTGGATATGGAAGAGGTGGTAGTAATAGCCACTCCGAAAGAGAATCGCAAACTACGTGAATTGCCTATAGCCGCCACCGTATTATCACAGGAAAATATGTGTGCCAATCAGGTTCATTCCGTGAAGAACCTTACAGGTATTGTTCCCAACCTGTTCATCCCTGATTATGGCTCGAAATTAACGACTTCCATCTATATTCGTGGAATCGGTTCACGTATCAACACACCGTCCGTAGGACTTTATGTAGATAATATCCCTTATATAGACAAATCCGCCTTCGATTTCAATTACTGTGACATCGAACGTATCGACGTACTTCGCGGGCCTCAAGGAACACTTTACGGGCGTAACACGATGGGCGGACTTATCAAGGTACACACCAAATCTCCTTTCACCTATCAAGGGACCGACATCCGCATGGGAGCGGCGACGTACAATAATTATAATGTTTCGCTTACCCATTATCACCGTATATCCGAACGGTTCGCCTTTTCTACCGGAGGATTTTACGAACATACCGGAGGATTCTTTGAAGACGCAGCACGAAATAATGAGAAGGTTGACCGAAGCAATGCCGGAGGTGGACGATTTCGTGGAGTTTACATACCGACCTCCAATCTGAAAGTAGATATAAACCTGAACTATGAATATAGCGATCAGGGTGGATACCCCTATTACTATACCGGAATCGCTCCCAGCGCAAAAGAAAGGGAAGAACCTCTCACAGAAGACCGTGCAGACTACATTGGTAAGATTTCATATAACGAGCGCAGCAGTTATCGTCGGGGATTAATGAATGTCGGCGTCAATCTGGAATATCAAGCAAGAAATTTCATCCTCAGTGCAGTTACCGGCTATCAGAATCTGAATGACCGTATGTTCCTCGACCAAGACTTTACAGAACGAGCGGTTTATACACTGGAACAGAAGCAAAAGTCGAATACAGTTTCCGAAGAGATCGTGTTTAAATCAAAATCCAACAAAAGATGGCAATGGGCAACAGGAGCTTTCGGACTGTATCAGTCCTTGAACACCAAAGGTCCGGTGACTTTTTGGGAAGACGGGGTGAAAGATGTTATCGAAGGAAGTGCAAATACAGCCTTTGCCGGTATGCCTGCAAACGCCCCGAAATTACATTTAGCAATCAACAATCCTACTCTGTTGGTAGGAGGAGACTTTGATACTCCTGTTTGGAATGCAGCTGTTTTCCATCAGTCTACATTGAATGACCTTTTTGTGAAAGGCTTGTCTCTTACTGTCGGAGTACGTCTGGATTATGAGAAGATGAGCATGAAGTATAAATCGATCAGTGACCCTACAGACTTCAACTTCAGTATGAAGATGGCGTCACGGCCACCAATACCATCTGTATCAGTAGAAGCCAAGAACCTGATTGCCAATGCCGGTTATGACGGTAAAATATCAGATGATTATGTTCAACTGTTACCTAAGTTTGCTCTGCAATATGAATGGAAAAAGGGCAATAATGTATATGCAACCGTGTCGAAGGGGTATCGGTCGGGCGGCTACAACGTACAAATGTTCTCCGATCTTATTAGTGGAGATTTACAGAACTCCATGATAAATGCTATAAAAGAGAGCGAGCAGTTCGCCAGATTTGCTGCAATGATTGACAAATATGCCAAGAAAGCGGATGTACCCGAAGTAAAAGAGGCGACACGCTACAAACCCGAATATTCATGGAACTACGAAGTAGGAAGCCATCTTACCCTTTGGGAGGGTAAGCTTTGGGCAGATCTTTCCGCTTTCTATATGGATATGCGCGACCAACAAATTTCCCAATTCACCGGAAGCGGCTTGGGACGTACCACCGTCAATGCAGGGAAAAGCCGCAGCTATGGTGCCGAAATGTCTCTTCGTGCAAGTCTGACTAATGAATTAAATCTGAACGCAAGCTACGGATATACCTACGCTACCTTTACAGACTATATCGAATATGAGAGAGAAGATGAAGAAACGCTCAAAGTCAGAGCCGATTACAATGGCAAGTATGTTCCTTTTGTCCCCAAGCATACATTAAATATCGGTGGAGAATATGCCATCACCTGCAGCCCACGTTCTATCTTCGACCGGGTTGTATTCCAAGCGAACTATAACGCTGCCGGACGTATCTACTGGACTGAACAAAACGACGTCAGCCAATCCTTCTACGGCACACTCAACTGGAGAACGAATCTGGAAATCGGTGATGCAATGATTAGTTTCTGGGCACGCAACTTCCTGAATAAAGACTATGCCGCCTTCTATTTCGAAACAATGAACAAAGGTTTCATGCAGAAAGGACGCCCAATGCAATTTGGGGTAGATCTTCGCTGCCGCTTCTAATCATTTTTACTCATAAGGATATTATTTAGTCTTTTTATTGTCAGCTAAAGATTTCATCCATATAGAATAATGATTTTCAACGTATTAACAGCTGACAATAAGTGCTGACAATAACCCAAAACAGGCTGACAATAAAAGATTCGGACTTTTATTGTCAGCCTGTCTCTTTGTAGATTAACAGCATAGAATACGGGATAGAAGAACGTATGTCCCTATGAAGTTTGCATTATAAAGCCGTTATACTTGATTTACCCAATCGGTATTGTTCTGTCAGAGCTACGCTATTCTTAACTCTCCACGGCCGTGGTAGCATCTCTTCACGGCCATGGGAGGATCTCGTCACAACTGTGGGAAGAAGTTACCACGGCCGTGGGAAGGTAAAGATAGCGGTACCCTCACACAACTATACCGGCACCTTACCGGAACTTTATCAATGCTTCGGCATTAGTTTACCTACTGCTTGCTATCAGTTTGCTTATACCTAAGACTGCTTCGTTCATAATCCAACATGCCTGACCTATACTTCAGTACGATCAGATTCCTCCACCCCACCATGCAAACGCTTCATCTGATAAGCAATACGCTCCGTCCCATTCTTTACATAAATGATGCCGCAACGTTGAAAGCCATACTTTGTCAGTATATGTTGCATGACCTTATTATCCCGATGAGTATCTACCCGGACATTAGGCCAACGTTGAAAACACCAGTCCAGACAAGCTTCTGACACCCCTTTCTGCTTTCCGTTCGTTGCCAACCGGTGAATCACTCCATAAGGTTCGTCATTGAGCCATGCACCTTTATAAATTTGTTGATAAGTAGGATCTTCTCCCAAGATGAAACAAAAAGTTCCCAAGATTTCTCCTTGTTCACCGGTACAGACAAAGCTATGACCGTCTTCAATCTCCTGGCAGATCAATGCTTCCGACGGATAACCGTCAATCCACTGGGTAGTATTCCCGGTTGCACGCATAAAGGCACGGGCATAGTCATAAATCTCCATCACTAAAGGGAGATCTTTTATTTCGGTAGGTCTGATTTCCATCATTTGAAAAGTTATTCAGAAATAAAACAGATAATAAAATCACTCGTTAATCGCTCCACAATGGGGGCATATACCTTTCTCTTTTAGTTTCTCCCCGCAATGTCCGCAACGATACTTATACCCAATGTTTCGATAGACCTTCTTCGCAAAAACCAAAATAAAAAAGGCCAGGAATAGATAACCGATATAGATATGTGTCATCAGGATAAAGAAGAAATAACAGAAAATACAGCAGGACATCAGTCCCAGCAGATAAAAGATAGCCGCAGCGGGAGTCAATTGTCGGAACAAATCATCCAACACCGCCAAAGCTACTATCAGAAACAACCAAATACTCAACAGAAAAACAGAGAGAATGAAAGGAACTTTGAACGGTGACAAAGTTGGATTGAAATAAAAATGTTCCCACGTTTCCGGTACAAAGACCTGCATTGATTCGTAAATCGTTGCACTGAAAGCCATCAATAAACAAAGAAACAGGGGATAAACACTGTCAATATCATTAAAATAAACCATCTGCAACTGCTTCCGACGGAAAGCGCGAAACAAATAAGCTCCAACAAATAAAGCAAAAATAACCATAAAATAAGAGGCATGTGTATCGCTGAAAAGATGAATAGCCTGCGAAATACTATCAGTCGGTACAAATGACTTCTTGAGTTCTTTCTCACGTATCCAGCCCTGTTCATCTTGTGTATGTGCCAGTTTCACCCAAATGCTGTCTACACTATCGGCAGGATGAACCGCAAACTCTGCAACCACTACCCTATCCCCCCTATTCAACTGAATAAAAGTATCTTTTATTGGGAGGCATTCCAAAGAGATGGAATCATCGACTACTTCCAAGTTTGTATTCCATGTATAATGGCGTTCATACAGGTAAGTCAGCGAATCTTTTGTTTTCTTCGACAGCTCCTCCGAATCCAGAGCAGGCGTTTTATAATAACAAGACGAAAGCAGAAACAGACACAATAGCAAGCCCATGACAGACTTCACCATAGAGAATGCAGAGAACACAAAGTTACTATAAGACACGGATGACATAGAAGACACAGAGAACATGGAGAATAATTTTCCATCTCTCTTCCACAAACCGTTCAAACGACCGGTACCGGAAGAATGAGTTGAAACGTTGTCTCCTCTACGTCCTCTGTGACGAATGATTCCGTGATTAATTATCCTCATTGTGCCGCCTTTACTTTCATTTGACAATTCTTACAATCAAATTCCAGACGAAAACGTTTGCCGTCATTCGACACCAAATAATAGGGCTCTTTATAAGGCGAACGTACCTGTTGATGGATAGGACACCAGCCCATACTATAGCGCAAACAATGTTTGCAGAACATCAGTACCGCATCTTCCACTGCTTCTTTTTCGTATGCTGCCGCTACCTGTTGTACCCCATGTTCTTGATAGAAAGAAGCTGCACGGGTATTCATTACATTCCCCAGATATGTTAATGTAGTTTGTGGGAAAGCATGACTCGTTGGCTTCCATACTGCCAATTCCTGACGATAATTGATTCGACGGGCAGTTATCAATTGGTCGATTGCCTGTCTGCGGAAATCGGCTAACACTGAAGCCGGCAGAAACCAGTTCCCGGTAAAGGATATTTCTATTTCTTTTGCTTCAAAAGGTGTATTCCCCAGTTTGGACAGTTGCGTTTTCAGATTGTCCGTCTGTGGAGTGCGGGCAAGTTCTTTCTCACGAGGGAGAGTGATTGTGACGCTATTATCATCTTCATCAGTCAATGTCAGGGAGAAACCAAAATTATTGTCGGCAAGCAAGATTTTCACTGCGATCTTTCTTTCGGTAGATTTGCGGGAAAGGATTCGCTCAAATTCCTGGTCGAAATTACGATACAGTGTAGTGCGGGGTTTGATACGGGGCATTTCCTGCGGATAGAGTTTGTTGCTGTCCACCCGGTTGATACGGAAACCCTGCAAACGTCCCTGTTCGTCGATATAGCAAACACCGTCTCCATTGTTAAAGGATTTAAGTCCGGCAACTGTCAGATAGTTGCCCCGGACCTCTTTCATGGTTCCCATCTCTTCACCCAGCGACTTAGGAGTGTCGAAAGAGAAAATCTCTTTATCACGTCCATTCAGGAAATAATGCGTGAATCCACGACTGAAACTCTTATCGAGTTGTGGTTTAAATTCGAAACTACACGTACCCGAAGAAGCACGTACATATTCCGGACGACGGGCAAAGATCGCATCCAGTTTCTGGCGATAAGCGGCCGTCACATTCTTCACATAAGATACGTCTTTCAGTCGTCCCTCTATTTTAAATGAAGAAGCTCCGGCATCCAGTAGTTGCTCCAATTCGTCGCTTTGATTCATATCTTTCAGGGAAAGCAGATGTTTGTCTTTGACAATCACTTTCCCGTCCGCATCTACCAGACTAAAAGGCAGACGGCAGAATTGTGCACACTCTCCACGATTGGCACTACGACCGAAACAGGCTTGACTAACATAGCATTGCCCGCTATAACTGACACAAAGAGCACCATGTACAAATACTTCCAAAGGTACTTCCGGACAGCTTTCATGAATCTTCTTTATTTCACGCAACGATAACTCCCGCGCCAACACCACTTGACGGAAACCTGCTTCCCAAAGGAACTTCACTTTTTCCGGCGTACGATTGTCCATCTGCGTACTGGCATGAAGTGGTATCGGAGGAAGATTCAGTTTCGTGATTCCCATATCCTGTACAATCAGTGCATCGACACCAATCCGATAAAGTGCATGAATCATCTCCTCCGTCTCTTTCAACTCTTCTTCTTTCAGAATCGTATTGACCGTGACATAAATACGTGCATTATACAAATGAGCATGCTGCACCAATGCTTCAATATCTTCCAATGAGTTCACAGCTGCCGCACGGGCACCGAATTTCGGAGCACCGATATATACAGCATCTGCACCATGGTTGATAGCTTCAATACCACATTCCAGGTTTTTCGCCGGAGCGAGAAGTTCTATTTTACGCTGCTTTATCATTTAATATCATTGATGTTGTAAGGTGTTTCCTGATAAACAAAGTAGTTCAACCAGTTGGAGAACAACAAATTGGCATGAGCACGCCAACGTACCAACGGACCTTTTTCAGGATCATCGTCTACATAATAATTGCGGGGAATCTCTATTGGCAGGCCTTTATCCAAGTCACGGCGGTATTCCGTATCCAGTGTCAGCGGAGAATATTCAGAGTGTCCCGTGACAAAGAACTCACGTCCGCCCCGTGCCATCGCCATATAGACACCGGCTTCTTTCGATTCGGAAAGCAACGTCAGTTCCGGAACTTTCAGAATATCTTCCCTGCGCACTTCCGTATGACGGCTATGCGGCACATAGAAACAATCGTCAAAACCACGGAAGATGGAATGGAAAGGTTCCAGTACACGATGCTCAAAGATGCCGAACATTTTCTCTTCCAACGGATATTTAGGAATTCCATAATGATGATACAATCCGGCCTGCGCTGCCCAACATATATATAAGGTAGAAGTGACATGCGTACGTGCCCAATCAAAGATTTCCGTAATCTCATCCCAATAGGTCACTTCTTCGAAGTCCATCTGTTCTACAGGAGCTCCGGTGATAATCATACCATCATACTTCTCATGACGCATCTGATCGAAATCCGTATAGAACGTTTTCATGTGTTCTATCGGTGTATTCTTCGACGTGTGGCTCTTGATCTTCATAAACGAAATCTCCACCTGAAGAGGTGTATTCGAAAGTAAGCGCACCAAGTCTGTTTCCGTTGTAATCTTCAACGGCATCAGGTTCAGAATCACAATCCGTAGCGGACGAATATCTTGCTGCGTAGCGCGGGAAGTGTCGATCACAAAAATATTTTCTTCCTTCAAAAGCTCTATCGCAGGTAGTTTATCAGGTAAATTTAAAGGCATAATCGCTATATATTAGTAATTTGAGTGCAAAAATACGA
>OGKX01001064.1_pt1 | contig 12841 bp, 13 predicted proteins | sample 1572541 | NCBI WGS metagenome assembly OGKX01 (sample SAMEA2581982, study PRJEB24529) | metagenome | biome: Human gut stool | place: China | collected 2011
ACTATAGCATTCAATTTCTCCAATAAACGCACCATAATATTTTGATGTTCCTCTAAGAGCAGTAAGCACATCTTTATGGCTAAGTCCATTGTTCTGGCAGTGTTCCTTGAACAGACGATATGCATTCTTACTGTTGACTGATCCAGTTATCTGAGAATTCAAGAAATTGATTACAAAATCCCCAAGATTACGGTATCCAACATTTTTTTCGATTTCGAGCCAGCATTCCTCATAAAGTTCATCTTGGTTTTCATCATCCATCAGCAAATAATTTCTAATCAGATCCGCAAGCGAAAGTTCCAGTCCCGTGGAGTTGATGGACTCAAAAATTTTCTGGGGTTCGTCTCCTTGAAGCTTATCCAAAATAATCTCTACAATTTCAAGCTTCTTAATTCCCTCTAAGATATCATTAAGCTCATGTCCCTTGGCAACGGTTGCTTCTATAAGATTTTTGAAGATCACGTAGTTTTTATAGACATTTGAATTTCTGTCCATTTTATCGACTTTATCTTTTATAAGGAGCATCAATTGCTCATTATCCGTTTTTACTGGTTTTAATTTTACTTTGTATTTTTCATCGCAATGTCGATTAAACATTACCTCTTGAACTTCATCCTCAATTCTTGCCGACACCCCTTTAGATGCATCGTAAAGAGCCTTAAGAAGAATATACATTGTAGTAATTCTCTGCTGACCATCAATGATTAAAACTTCATTTAGTCCGCTGCCACCGTTGACATCATCAATATACACAACTGTTCCGGTAAAATGCTGTCGATTGTTTTCTCCAGCTTTCATGATATCTTGGAACAGTTTTTCACACTGTATGTTTGTCCAATCATAATTTCTTTGGTAAACAGGTACTTTAAAAACTCTTTTGTTCTTCTCTAGAACATCGGAAAAGAGCCACATTCTATTAGCTTTCATTTGCAGTTCCTCACAATATCTTATTTATTCATTGTCTTTAACACCGAGTTTAAACACTTCATAATACGATTTGTAATTAAGTATTATCTTCAACCAAATTGTCTCCTAGTTGGATTATTATAAATCCAATCTTTCCATATCCATTTTACTTCCTGAAAGATACAAATCATATGCCATTGTTGCAGGAATCAACCTAATTTTTATATCTTGAAGTCCCAAATTAGAAAGCATCTCCATTCGAACTTCACCCTTATCCTCTATCTCATTGTTTTCTGTTGGAAGTAGAAAACAGTTCTTTACAGAAGAGAATTAACCGTTGATATGCCAATTGGTAAAGATACTGTTTGGTAATAGATTCTATGCCGGGCTGTCCTGTCGGAACAATTCCCTTTTCCAAATGGGCATTATAATATTTTGCATCAAATATAATAAATTGATGCTGTTCATTAACCTTACAAATAGAAACTAAATCTGGTATCAATGTATCTTTTGCACACTTTCCGGTAATCGTCCACAATGGTTTCTCGATTAATTCAATCAGCTTCTGTCTTCTGTTATAATCTTCTTTCAATGGCACAGGCAATTTTAAAATGCCAAGAGGGACATCTAACTGATTATCCATAATTTCTACACAATTTTTTTCCCATACCAGGTTGAAGCTATACTCGACTTGTATCAGTGAATTCCGTTAAATGTATTTGCATTTCTGAATCTTGCATATTTTCAACAGTGGTATAAAATTCCTGCCATGTTTCAATACTTGCATCCTTGCCAAAATCGTCTGCATCTTTTCTGCAAGAAGAGTTTCAAGATTATACGACAAAACTGAAATTGATCTGTCTTCAAACATAAGCTTGTATTTATACTCCACTGCACCTGGCGTGATTGCATCATCCGTAGAAATATCGATCTTAAAAGGTTGTCTCATTCGTTCCAAATTAGCTTCTATCATCATCCTAATGCCAGGATAATCAAATTCTTCCATGATTTCTTTTACTGATGTAATCCTAAAGTTTACCCCATCTTCAAGCTGAAGCTCACCGATTCTCTCAATGATTGCTCTAGCATCCTTCTCATTAAGAGGTAATGCTTTCACAGTGGTATCGATATCCATTGTAGCTCTCATGTCTACACCGACAATAGAAGCAACAGGCATTCCGCCTTTCAAAATAAAATTATTCCTGTATTCAGAAACAGAAACTCTTTATAAGAACCTTTCCATAAAATATGTTCTAATTAGTGCTTACGCAACTTCACTATTCCCGCCGGACATGTTTTTTACTTTGTCTTTAAGTTGTTTCGCTGTATGAATCATATCATTACCTCCACATACATCATCACTTCATCCCTTACTCCAAGTTTAACCGCATACTCAATCAATCTTGAAAGATTCTTTTCCTTCGAGGACATATATTCCTTGATTGCTGTCTGATATAACTGAATTTCATATTTCTTTCGATCTTTAATCAAATCACAAATACATCTTTCCTTGTCATACACTTTAACCAAATTACCGCTGCTTGACGGAATTTCACAGGTCCCCATATCAAGAATCTCTGGGTTTGCGTAACGAACTTTTTTGTTTTTCTTTTTGATATGTGTTGCATTATATCCGGTAGGAACAGTGAAACAAATATGACTGTATTCTCTGTCGATAAGACCATGCAAATAAAGGGCGGTCTCGCCCGAATAAATAATATTCTTATTTCGTTGCTGGAGTACAAACAACTCATCTGGCCACACATTATCTAAAATATAAATGCCATGTGCCACTTTTTCCATATCATGCTCTCTGACGTATTTTGAGACAGATGGCTTTGATACACCTGATTCAACGGCCTTCGATGTAATCAAATATCCATTGTCTTTTTCAATTAGCGATTCCAAAATATCTGATATTGACATAGTTGTCCTCCTTATCCTTGATATTTGCTTTTGTGCTTAAATTATATTATATTTAAGCGTAAAAGTAAATTCAATCCTTATATGCTTGCAGAAGTAAAAGATAACGCAGCCGAATAATTTCACAAAAAAGCGACAGTCTGATTTACATTTTGTATTTCAGGAAACTGCCGCTTCTTTTTCTTCCTTATTCTGTTTTTCTTCCTCCAACTCCCGGAGGACTTCAGCGCCGTACTTATCAATCATCCGTACCAGAAAATCAATGCACCGCTCAAATTCAATATTCTGTTGCATAAGCTCCTCCCGTTATTGTTTTGATCTGAGCTTATTTTACAGAACCTGCCGGAAAACCACATTGAATAGAAATTGATTGTAAATTGACACAATCACTTTAAAAATATCCGCATTTTCTTGAATCGAATATATGTTCGTGTTATGATAGATATACTTAATCTTAACTACGAAAGGGGAATTTCTATTGAATCGATGCGATTTTTCTTCTATTAGCACTTGCTTAAAAAATCATATCAGCGAAAGTAATCAAATGAGTCAGCCTGATTTTTTATACGAATTATTTGAAGATTTTATGGATGATCCGGCAAATCAGGATTTTTCTATGGATAATGGTCTGGTTTGTCGTTGGCTGACCGGTCAAGCAAAGATCAGTCCCAAAATATCTGCCTACTATTCCAAACCCAGTAATCAGAAAAAACTGGCAGAAACCATTCACCAGAATCTGCTTCCATTGATGTCTGACTGCAATATGGCTATGCAGGATATATACACATTATTTATACAAGATGACACCATCTCCGATGCCAAAAAGAAAAATCTGGCTTCTCTGTACAAACCAGCCAGCTCACGTCTGCTTTTTCTTGCAAAGCTGATTTCTTTTGGCATGGAGCGACAATTTATCAAACGTGATACTAAAAATCAAAAATTAATTGCCGGAGGTGCCCTGTCACCCATTGTGCTGGATTATATTATGGACAGTGAGGTTCCGAAACCATGCCGTCATTTTATCGGAAGAGATAAAGAACTAGAAGAATTATATACCATGCTTGAGGAAAACCGTCATGTTTTTCTTTGCGGAATTGCCGGTATTGGTAAAAGCGAACTTGCCAAAGCCTACGCAAAACATTACAAAAAGCATTACACTAACATTCTATATGTAGAATATACAGGTGATCTTCATCAGGACATTACTGACATGGATTTTATTGATGATCCACCAGAAATCAGCGAACAGGAACGGTTTCAAAGACATAACCGTTTTCTGCGTTCCCTGAAATCCGATACTCTGCTTATCATAGATAATTTTAATGTCACTGCCACACAGGACAGCTTTCTGTCAGTAGTATTAAAATATCGCTTCCAGATTTTGTTTACAACCAGAAGCAAACTGGATGAATACTGTACTCTGCCATTAAAAGAAATAGAGGATATGAACGCTCTCTTCCAGCTGGCATCAGTATTTTATTCAGAGGCAGACACGTACCGGGCAACAGTTGAAAAGATCATCGAAACTGTTCACTCTCATACTTTTGCCGTGGAACTGGCAGCAAAACTTCTGGAAAATGGAATCTCAACTCCAGACCAGTTATTAACAAGACTTCAGGTGGAAAAAGCATCTTTCCATAACGAAGATAAAATTAAAATAATCAAAGATGGACAAAGCAGCAAAGCCACCTATTACAGTCATATCCATACGCTGTTTTCGTTATACACTTTATCTCTTAAACAGCAGGATATCATGTGTAATATGTGCTTTCTTCCTTCCACCGGTATTTCTGCCCGTATATTTGCCAAATGGCTGGAACTGCCCACACTAAATGAGATCAACGATTTAATTGAGACTGGTTTTGTCCAGACAACAAAACGTCGCACTATCTCTCTGCATCCGATGATTCAGGAAATCACCCTTTCAGAGACAAAACCATCTGTAACTCGTTGCCACATATTACTGGATTCTTTACAGCACATATGTTTAATGCATGGAATGGAAGTAGATTATTATAAAAAGCTATTTCAAACAATCGGAAATATCATAGTATTGATTGAAAAGGATGATATACCAAAGTATCTGCTTTTTCTGGAAAATGCATTTCCATACATGGATAACTATAACTACCACAAAGGTATGAATGGAATCATTCAGGAACTGACGGGGCTGTTAAAGACAAAAAACATTGGAACCATTTATCTGATGACCGCCAATCTTTCACACGCCAAAACACATTTTAAAAAAGCTTTCAAAATATATGAAAAGATCTGGGCTGATGAGCCTGAAATGATTGAAGCAAAATATCGGGAGATTCAGGAGTTATATCCACAGATTGGATTTTGCATTGGAAAAAATCTATCCGGTCTTTTAACAAAATAAGTACAATTTACGGCGGGCAACTTGCCCGCCGTTATATTCAACTATTCGTCAAATAAATATATGCATCTTCCAAAGTGATATCATTATCCAGGACACAATTCTCATTTGGCTTTCCTTTGCTTAATACTTTCATATGAATTCCATTTTCTACATACTGCTTAGATGATATAGAATAATTGGCTTCTAACAAACGGGCTTCTTCTGCGTTTTGTACCGTACAATTCCAAACACAGCCCTTTGCATTTTCCAGCAACCCACTCACGCTTCCAGAATATAAAAAACTTCCCTTTTTCATAATGGCAAGCTGTGTACAGGTTGCTGCTAAATCTTCTACTACATGAGTGGAAAACAGCACAGTTCTATCCTTTGAAAAATCAACCAAAAGATTGCGGATCCTGATTCTTTCTTCCGGATCTAACCCGGTGGTAGGTTCATCAATAATCAAAAAATCCGGATTATTAAGAAGTGCCTGTATGAGTCCGACACGTCTCTTCATACCACCAGATAATTGCCGCATTTTTTTATTCTGATGCTCTGTAAGAGAAGTCTTTTCCAGATAATAGGTAATTCTTTGTTCGAGGTCATTTCTGGCTACTCCTGACAGTCCCCCCATATATACAAGACATTCTTTCACCGTAAGATTCGGATATAAGTCGATTTCCTGTGGAAGATAACCAATCTTTTTCTGTATTTTCTCATAATTTCCCTCGTTATACAGAATTCCATCAAGGGAAACCATTCCTTCCGTTTGTTTTAAAACAGTTGTAAGAACCCTCATCAAAGTGGTTTTTCCGGCACCATTCTCACCCAAAAGTCCGTAAATTCCCTTAGGTATTTCAAGAGATGCCTTATTTACTGCAACTACACCATTTTTAAATCTAACTGTTAAATCATTTATTCTAATACTCATAATCTATCCTCTTTTCTTTAAAGTCATTGGTAATACTGCAAATAAAAACAGCCCCGCTATAAAAGACACAAGCGTTCCATAAATCCAACTCTCGGACATTAATTGAGTAGGTTCACAAAAGCTGAAAGAAAACAATCCCAGATTTCCGAAAAATGAACTTCCCGCTTTTGATATAAGTCCAATGACAATTCCAAATAAACATCCAATACCTGCCCACATATTTCGAAGCAATGTACACAAAATCACAGAGCATATACTCCAAAGCCAGATAGTTCCAAACATTGCAATGAAATATAAAAGAAATATCTGAATACCCGAAATGCCTTCGTTTACACTGCCCGGTTTTTGCCAGAAAAACAAAACATATCCAACACAGGAAAGTATTAATAAATATAATATTTGAACGCCCACTCTCTGCGATATTACTTTTAACTGCTTTTTTTGATCATACAAATGAAATACATCGGCACGCTTACTTTTTACTTCCATCAAATATGTGTCACTACAAAAAATAATTGTTAAAAATGCTATTGGCGACTGAATCGCTGAACCGATTTCTTCATAGTATATAATCGGATGAATAGCACACAATATCAGTATAAATGCACATGAATAAAAAATCTTATATAACGACAGGCAGTTTTTTAGTTCCGTTTTCAATGAACCCTCCTCCTTTTCCAGATTGTAACAGAAATACATACTAATATAACTGATGAAATTACAAGAATAATCTGATTTATGTTTGACATTTTGGCTACATGTGTTTCAAAAAATCTGCCAGGGAATCGCACCATAATAGAGAACGGTCTCATATAATAAATATCATTCTTCATGGTCAGCATATTTGAATATATAATGTGTAAAAACAAGATTGGTGCTGCCGGAAGCGGATTTTTAAATATTAATGCTGTAATTGTATAGACACAACATATCATCAAAAGATTCGGAACAATATAGATCAGAGAATTCACGCAAAAATCAATTGGTGTTACTGGAAAGCCCGATTCTAAAGACGTTTTCAAACACAGCATAAAGAATATAACATTCAAAATCACTAATACTCCCAGCATACTAATGAATCCGCTTATTACTTTCCCACATATATATTGGATTGCCGTAACAGGCTTTGTATGTAATAATTCATAGGTACTTTTTCGTGTATCCTGAATAAATAAAAATGATAGCAAGACTGTTGCAAAAAAGGCCATATGCAATCCTGCAAAATCCGTAAATTTTTTGGCAAAGTACCAGGAAAAAGAATGTTCGGATAATTTCCGCTCGATATAATGATTGATTTCTTCTGCTGTCCCCTTATGAATTTCAAGGTCCTCATAAGCATATATTGCATTATAATAGCCATATTGGGATTCCAAAAACTCAGAAGCAGTCTTTACATCCATATTCTGAATTTCTTTCATTACATGATCTGCTTCCTGCCTGCTAAATCCAAAACCATTTTTGGAGGTGTCCATTAACGTCTCTTTGATCGTATCTTCCCACTCCCTTCTTCTTTCTTTATCATCAGATGTGGGAATGTACCCATCCATGACATCAGCATCTTCCAATGCTACGTCATTTTGTGTGATCTGTTCATTCTGTTTGATATAATGAATTTGCAAATACGATGACAGACATTGATACATACTGGCAACTATAATAATCAAGCCAATCCACAAAACAGGGTTCTTTAAATAATCAAGTATACTTCTTTTTATGATTGTTTTCATTGTATCTCTTCCTTTCTTTATTTCTTTAACAACATCATACAAATCAATTCTCAATAAATTCACAACAAAAAAGACTAAAACCACTTTATTTGTGATTTCAGCCTTATAAAGTATTTTTATTCAGCTTTGAAAAGAGCTTCTACATGAGCACCGCCTTGTCTGGCATTATATATTTTCAAATTTCCTCCATGCTTTTCACAGAAAATACGAGAAATATACATACCAAGGCCAAAATGCTTTAAATCATCTTGTGGATTCTTATGATAAAATGGCTCTGTTACTTTTTCCTCAGTATCCACAAATCCTATTCCATCATCTTCAACAGAAATTATAAGAAAACCATCCTTTTTCTTTATCTGCAAAGCAATACTTTTTTGTGCATATCGAACCGCATTTTCCAGTAAGTTGTCTGTCACTTCCATGACAAGTTCCTCATCCACTTTCACAATGTTTTGTTCCTGCACTCTTTCTACCTTACATAATTTACTTTCCTTCTTGGACAGCATGGCAGCTTCTGCCTCAATCTTTTTTGCCAGTTCCGATAACTCTATCTCTGAGCATTGCAGTTCCCTCTGTTCTAAATGGGACATTTTTCTCATGTTTTCCGTGAAATGCTCTATACGGTCAATCTGATACATGCCTGTTTGTAAGATATCAATAACATCCTCTGTTTTTATACTCTCGGCAGAAACAAACTCTAAGAGCATTTCCTGATACCCACGCAATATGGAAAGTGGAGAACGTATATCATGTGCAATTGCATTCCGCAAAGCCTTCTCGTCATCAATCATTCGCCACATCTTTCTGTTGTTATCTGCTAAATCACTTCGCATCATTTCAAATTCTTTACACAAAGTTCCCATCTCATCTTTATTTTCATAGGACACATGAAAATCCAGTTCATTATCTGCAATCATTTGTGAGGCATCTTTTAGTTCCTGTAGAGGTGTCTTTAACTTATTTTTATAAAAAAAGAATACCGCAACAACACTCCCAACAATCGAAAAAATCAGTACCGAATATGTTTCCATAAAGTCACACATTTCCGAAAGATGATAGTCCAAACGATTCATCTGCGATTGATTAGGTCTTGATATCTCAATCTCGTATTTCTTTCCATATTGCTGAAACACGTCCGTATAATCTGCATAATCAATATATTTTTCCCATATTTTATTCTGCATATTTCCTGCAAAATGAACTGTAAATCCAGATAACAGAAATGCTGCCGTTAAGCTGATCACAAAATAAAGCAGAATTGTTTTTTTCAGTGACAAGTTTCTTATTTTTTCCATCGGTATCCAATCCCCCATACAGTTTCTATGTATTCTTTTTCTGAATAATCCGCTATTTTTTTCCTTATACGCCGTACTAATTCCGTTATCGTTCTACTGTCCCCTTCCGCATCATATCCACAGACTTGTGCATATATACGTTCTTTATCAAACACCTGCCCTGGATGCATGGATAAGAATTCAATAATCTGATATTCAATTTTTGTGAACTCCATCCTGTGTCCGGCTATAGCTACTATTTTTTCAGAATAATCAATCAGCATTTCATCCATGAAACGGTATTCCGTTTTTTGTTGATGCCTTTCTTCTCTCTTTATGTTTGTGACAATCCTTGCTTCCAACTCCCGAAGACTAAATGGTTTCGTAATATAATCATCCCCACCTGAAAGCAACCCATTAATTTTATCATCTTCATCAACTCTTGCTGTTAGAAACAAAATCGGGCATAACACTTTACTGCGTATCAGACGACATACTTCAATCCCATCCATGCGTGGCATATTGATATCCAACAAAATAATATCCGGTTTCATTTTTATTTTATTTAATGCTTCCATTCCATCTGTAGCCGTAATGGTTTCATATTGTTTCATATTAAAATAACTACAAAGCATTTTCACCAATTCTTTATCATCATCGACAACTAAAATCTTGTATTTCATCCAAACCACCTCCAGTATCCATATTATACGATAAAAAACAATGAAATCACAACAAGAGTACATGAAGAACGTACGCACAATATATCTTTTTTCTCAATTCCAGCTCAATTTCCACTCAATGTCTTTTACCTCCGATTTTCGTATGCTTATCTCACAGCAAAGCAGTACCACACCGGTATGACCTGCTGAATCAATCAATACGAAAACGGAGGTATTTTTTATGCGAGAACTCAAAAACACAAAAATCATCGCTGTAGATCATGGCTATGGCAATATGAAAACAGCAAACACCGTCACACCAACCGGAATCAAAGCCTATGAAACCGAACCAATCTTCACCGGGAATATTCTGGAATATAACGGCATTTACTACCGGATTGGCGAAGGACACAAAGAATTTATCCCGGATAAAGCTATGGACGAAGAATATTATCTTCTGACGCTAATGGCTATTGCAAGGGAACTGAATGTCTTTTCCATCCGTGAAGCAGATGTTCATCTGGCTGCCGGACTTCCTCTGACATGGATCAGAAATCAAAGAGAAGCTTTTCGTTCCTATCTGCTCCAGAATCCAGAAGTCCATTACCGTTTCAACGGCAAAGAATATCATCTCCACTTTGCGGGATGTAGCCTTTACCCACAGGGATATCCGGCTATTGTAAACCACCTTGGAAATTTCAAGGGAACTAATCTCCTTGCAGATATCGGAAACGGAACCATGAACATTCTGTATATTAACAATAAGAAAGCTCAGGAGAGCCGATGCTGGACAGAAAAACTTGGTGTAAACCATTGAAGTGTCTACGTTTAACCAGCCGGATAAAATATCATTACGATAGTCTTCTGTATATTTAATGTTTCCTTCCATCATACCGGACATATCGATTGCTATTTTATCTGTCGTCCATTCGTCTTTTACAAAATTTTCTTCGGCGGGAAGTTTTCCACTGGCCTTCAGGTCATCAATACTTGTATAAGTTGTCTGAAAGGCTGCACCTTCATTGGTTTTGATGTCGTAGCGGTGGATGGCAAGGTCCCATTTTGCTGGTATCTCGCTCTTATGTTCCTCTCCGATTTCAACAGTCGTTGCTTTACGTTCGGATAGGTCGATATAGACCCAGTTAGTGTACTCGGTAGCATTGATTTGTGAAAAGCTACTTTCTTTAATCTCCATTTCCGCTTCAATGGGATCGTCATAAATCCCTTCAAACATTCCATTACAAGCTGAGAGCGACATAGCCGCTCCCAGTATCATTATATTTTTGAAAATAGCGTTACTGCTTCTTCTCATTTTTTCTATTAGTTATTTATTGTGCACTAGTTTTTTTGACGTTTCCGGTGAATACTGCGGTGATTGCCATAGGCATGGCTCCTGGTTTGAAGGCTACCGTAATATTAGCTTTACCATTTGCTGTAACTGTACCTTCCAGACTTTCACCTGTAATTGGAGTAGTACCGCTTGCGGATTCGGCTGCAGATTCAAATGCGCCTAAACTGAGTGTGTAGCCGTCATCTGCTTTTTTAACGTTTACTCCGCTAATCGTGAAGTCTCCCAAATTCATATTACCGCCTCCGGTCAAATTGCCAAAACCGTTTAGGGTGATATCTACTGTCGTTTCGGATGCACGTTTAATGACTGCTTTACAATCTTCGGTAGAACCATATGAACTTCCCATAACGCTGATAGCAAGATTAGTATTATACTTATAAGTAGCGGCTACGTAATAAGCAATCGGAGTTTCTGCCTGAATGAAATTGATATCGATGCCACCCATTGGCACAGGAACATTGGCTTTCAGGGTTAGTACTTTAGCATCGCTGACACTACCTTCCAGTGTATATTCGTAGTTGGCAGGTTCACTTCCTTCCATAGCTAGGGCAACTTCACCTTCGCCTTTAAATGATTTGGAAGAAACTGTCAGGTTATTCAGGATAAAATCTCCGGATCCTGATTTATAAACCAGATTGACGGTACCATCTGTATTGGCGGTAATTGTTGCGCTGGCATCGTCGCCCATCAGATAATCAGAGAACATTCTGCTTTCGCCAATAGAATAACCTTTGTAAGTGCCGGCAATGGCTTTTGCTTGCTCTGTATTGTCGGTATCGTCGTTATCGTCACTGCAAGATACAAAAGTGAATGAGAATGATAGTGCCATTAGAGCAACCATCCATAAGTTTAATATTTTCATACTTAATTTTGATAGATAATGATTAATTTATTTTTCGTTTGCAAAGTTAGGGGGATATATAAGCAGGGACAATACCTAAAAGAAATGAAAAAAAATGGGCGTTTAATCATATATAGGTATTGAATAGGGAAGGATAAGTCCTTATTTTTGCAGTCATTTACTAATTAAATATTAAAAATACGAAATTGAGAAGAGAATGAAAGGTGGCTACAATAGAAAAGTGTATTGACAGGGATTACTTATTTCCTGATTGTATTGTTTACTATGTCTTTAGAGCATGCATTGATGATTTTTATGGAGCACGTGCCTCTATCGTAACTTTCATGGAACTGAATCTCATCATGTGGACCAGCTATTTGGTTTTATTGTTTTGTTATGATGAAAACTTTATTGGTGAGCACAGCCCTGTCACCGCTCTTGTTGCATTCTTGATGTTTGAGAAAAGAGTGAACTAATTTCTTAGATAACTGTTTCCTAAATATATGATATAAACCTATTTAGAATATGGAACCTCATCATCACGAACATAATCATCGGGTAACGTCTCTTAATAAAGCCTTTATAATAGGTATCGTTCTGAATATCTCTTTCGTTATAGTCGAGTTCGGAGTTGGTTTTTATTACGATTCTCTGGGATTGCTCTCTGATGCCGGACATAATTTGGGAGATGTGGCAAGCCTGATTCTTGCTATGTTGGCTTTCCGGTTGGAGAAAGTACACCCGAATAGTCGTTATACCTACGGATATAAGAAAAGTACCATCCTCGTTTCTTTACTAAATGCAGTCATATTCTTGCTATGTTGGCTTTCCGGTTGGAGAAAGTACACCCGAATAGTCGTTATA
>OGKX01001066.1_pt1 | contig 12835 bp, 9 predicted proteins | sample 1572541 | NCBI WGS metagenome assembly OGKX01 (sample SAMEA2581982, study PRJEB24529) | metagenome | biome: Human gut stool | place: China | collected 2011
GTTCTTTGTTTATCGCCTTGAAAGGTGAGTCGTTCAACGGTAATGCATTTGCCAAGTTTGCATTGGACTCCGGATGCGCGTATGCAATTATTGATGAAGGCGAATATGCCGTAGAAGGCGACCAACGCTATATACTTGTGGACAATTGTCTGCAAACAATGCAGCAACTTGCCAACTACCATCGTCGCCAACTCGGTACCAAAGTTATCGGTATCACCGGAACAAACGGAAAAACGACTACAAAGGAATTGATATCTACCGTACTTAGCCAGGCACATAACGTACTCTATACGCTAGGAAATCTGAACAATCATATCGGCGTGCCGACTACTCTGCTCCGTCTAAAACCGGAGCACGACCTCGCTGTGATTGAGATGGGAGCCAATCATCCGGGAGAAATCAAGTTTCTCTGCGAAATAGCAGAACCTGATTACGGCATCATAACGAATGTGGGCAAAGCCCATCTGGAAGGCTTCGGCTCGTTTGAAGGAGTCATCAAAACCAAAGGAGAGCTATACGATTTCCTTCGCAAGAAAGAAAATTCTACCATCTTCATCCACCACGATAATCCCTATCTGATGAATATGTCCGAAGAGCTAGACCGGATTTATTACGGAACCCAAGATGGCCTGTATATCAATGGACGTATCACCGATAATTCACCTTATCTGGCTTTCGAATGGAAAGCGGGAAACGGGAACGAAATCCACCGGATACAGACACAGCTAATCGGAGAATATAATTTCCCCAATGCTTTAGCCGCCATAACTATCGGACATTTTTTTGGAGTAGAAATGCAAAAGATCGATGAGGCCCTAGCCGGATATACTCCACAAAACAACCGTTCGCAGCTCAAACAGACAACAGACAATACGTTGATTATCGATGCATACAATGCCAATCCGACTAGTATGATGGCTGCCCTGCAGAACTTCCGCAATATGGCAGTTCCCCACAAAATGCTACTACTGGGAGATATGCGCGAACTAGGTGCTGAAAGCAACATCGAACACCAGAAAATTGTGAATTACATTAAAGATAGTAACTTCGAGCAAGTATGGCTCGTTGGAGAACAGTTTGCAGCAACACAGCATAACTTCAAGACCTACGCAAACGTACAGGAAGTTATCAAGGAACTGGAAACCCAAAAGCCCAAAGGCTATACGATTCTCATCAAAGGTTCCAACGGAATCAAACTAAGTTCAACGGTAGAACATTTGTAAAATTCTTCATTTCCTATTTTTCATTCTCGGCCTTACCCCATAATAGGCTACCAAGCTGGCCAGAATAGCTCCTGTACTATTGGCTGCAAAGTCCAGCCAGTCTCCTCCACGATAGGTGGTACAGTATTCTTGCATCAGTTCCACCGAGCCACTAAAGAGGACGGGACAGAGAAATGCACCTAACCACGCGTGCCACATCGGAGTATTATCCCTACGATGTGCACGCAAGAACTCCAACCATAACATCCCCGACATACCGAAATACATACAAATATGCACTAATTTGTCCAAGTTAGGTATTTCATTCAAATCCGTCTTAGGCGGTTTAAAGAATGACAGGTAAATCACTGTCAGAATAATAAAAAGCGAGATAGGATATTTCTTAATATAAGATAGCATATCTAAATAAAATTACAGTTTCAGCACAAATATAAGTATCATTTTCTATATTTGCACTTTAATACGTATATTTTATAACGATTTGTAAGATAAAACAAGATTTATGACAAAAAATGATAGAGCGAACTTCGGTAGTAAATTAGGCGTTATACTTGCCTCTGCAGGCTCGGCAGTACGGCTGGGGAATATATGGAGATTCCCTTACGAGACAGGAAATCATGGGGGAGCCGCCTTTATATTGATCTACTTAGGCTGTGTCTTGCTTTTGGGGCTTCCCATTATGATTGCCGAATTCCTGATAGGCCGTCGTTCAAGAGCCAACACAGCAGGAGCTTATCAGAAATTAGCACCCGGTACACATTGGCGTTGGGTAGGCCGTATGGGTGTATTGGCAGGTTTTCTGATCCTCAGTTATTATTCGGTAGTAGCCGGATGGACACTTGAATATATATTTGAAGCAGCTTCAAATGGTTTTGCGGGGAAAACTCCCGAAGAGTTCATCACTTCTTTCCAACAGTTTTCCAGCAATCCCTGGCGACCGGTGGTCTGGTTGGTTTCCTTCTTGTTAATTACCCACTTCATCATTGTAAAAGGGGTGGAAAAAGGGATTGAAAAGTCTTCCAAGATAATGATGCCCACACTTTTCATCATTATTCTTATATTGGTAGGCTGCTCTGTTTCATTGCCGGGCGCCGGTGCCGGTATCGAGTTTCTTTTGAAACCGGACTTCAGCAAAGTGGACGGCAATGTATTTCTGAGTGCTATGGGACAAGCCTTCTTTTCCCTTAGTCTGGGAATGGGTTGCCTTTGTACATACGCTTCCTACTTCAGTAAAGAGACAAACCTGACTAAAACGGCTTTCAGCGTGGGTATTATCGATACCTTCGTGGCAATACTAGCCGGATTTATCATTTTCCCAGCCGCCTTTTCCGTCGGAATCCAACCGGGGTCCGGTCCCAGCCTTATTTTCATTACGCTACCGAACGTATTCCAACAAGCATTTAGCGGGGTACCTATATTGGCATATATATTCTCTGTAATGTTCTACGCATTGCTGGCAATGGCAGCATTGACTTCCACTATTTCCCTACACGAAGTGGTGACAGCCTATCTGTATGAAGAATTCAAATTCTCCCGTGGGAAAGCGGCAAAACTTGTGACCGTCGGATGCATATTCTTCGGAGTATTCTGTTCATTATCATTGGGAGTAACAAAAGAATTCACTGTTTTTGGCTTGGGGATGTTCGACCTATTCGACTTTGTAACAGCCAAACTCATGCTTCCCCTCGGCGGACTGTGCATTTCTCTCTTTACCGGATGGTATCTCGACAAGAAAGTGGTATGGTCGGAAATTACCAACAACGGCACACTTAGAATTCCCGTATATCGGCTGATTGTCTTTATATTAAAATATATCGCACCAATCGCTATTACATTAATATTCATCAATGAGCTAGGATTCATCAAACTATAATGTGGAAAGACTTTTTTTATTTCACTAAAACCGAACGACAAGGCATTATCGTCCTTGTCGTCCTTATTTTAGGAGTACTCTTACTCCCCAATCTCTTCCCTCTTTTCAATCGTCCGAAAGAGGTAGACACCTTGAAACAAGAGATATTTCAGAAAGAATATAATGAGTTCATCGCTTCTCTCGAAGAAGTGGAATCTCACAAAAAGTCGAAGAATCCGACTTCCCGACCATCCGTAAGGAAAGAAATCACTCCTTTCGCATTCGATCCGAACACTGCTGATTCCATGACTTTCCTCTCTCTCGGCCTACCGGCATGGATGGCAAAGAATATTCTGAACTATCGAAGAAGACAGGGGATATTCCGACATCCGGAGGATTTCCGGAAAATATATGGGCTGAAGGAAGAACAATATCAGACTCTTCTTCCCTACATCCGGATTGCAGAAAAGCTCCGCTCCAAAGATACAGTGCGACTGCTCACCATACAAAACATACGAAAAGACACGGTATTCAAGTATCAGCCCGGTACTGTTATCAGCCTCAACCAAGCAGACACAACCGAACTTAAAAAGATTCCGGGAATCGGGAGTAGTATCGCCCGGATGATTGTAAATTACCGTAAGAAGCTGGGAGCTTTTTATAGAATAGAACAATTGCAAGAGATTCATCTAAAGGTAGAAAAGCTTCGTCCATGGTTTTCAATCGCCCCCGATGAGATACGCCGTATCAATTTAAACAAGGCAAGCGTGGAACGAATGATGCATCATCCGTATATCAATTATTATCAAGCAAGAGTGATTGTAGAGCACCGGAAAAAGAAAGGAAGATTAAAGAGTTTGAAACAATTATCACTCTATGAAGAATTCACTTCTGCCGACCTTGAACGGATAGAGCCCTATATCTGTTATGATTAATTAAAAGAAAGATGCATTCCTATCACACCAGACAAGAATGCATCACACACAAACAAAACAAACACTCTACTATCATCTTCACAGACTTCTGTAGAGAAGCGACTATAAATATATAACTAAAAGATAGAATCCTTGCAAGATTCCACCTTTTTGGTATACATTTCTAGAAGTTAGGTTCCTTTATTAATCTTTTTTAATCATACCATCTACCATATGAACCGTTCGGTCAGTTATTTTAGCAAGTCCCTCATCATGGGTAACAATCACGAAAGTCTGCCCCAGCCGATCTCGCAAATCAAAGAACAGACGGTGTAAATCTTCTTTATTTTGAGTATCTAGACTTCCGGAAGGCTCGTCCGCCAGAATTACGGCAGGATCGTTGATTAAGGCTCTCGCCACAGCCACCCGTTGTTTCTCTCCTCCCGACAATTCATTCGGTTTATGGGAGGCACGGTCTGCCAGCCCCATAAAATCCAGAATCTTCATGGCACGATCGTTTGCCTCCTTTAAGGATACCCCTGCAATGAATGCAGGAATCATCACATTCTCTAATGCCGTAAACTCCGGAAGAAGTTGGTGGAACTGGAAAACAAAACCAATATTCTTGTTACGGAATGCAGACAACTCTTTCTCCTTCATCCGGCTGACCACAGTTCCGTCGATTTGTACCAGACCGGTATCCGGTTCATCCAAAGTACCCATAATTTGCAGCAGCGTTGTCTTACCCGCTCCACTAGGACCTACAATGCTGACAACCTCACTCTTATTGATTTCAAGATCAATGCCTTTCAGTACTTGTAATGAACCGAAGTTCTTCGTTATTCCTTCTAATTTTATCATAATAGCTTTTATAATCTTTTAATGACATATTCCGCCAGATAACATCCAAACACAGCAGGCATATAACTGACCGTTCCGCAAGTCGATTTCTTGTTCTGTTCGTCATCTGTGAGCAACACCGCCTTTGCATCAGCCTGTTCGGTACTGAACACAACCGGGAGTGTACGTTTCATCCCCATTTTCTGTAACCGTTTCCGCACCGCTTTGCTCAATCCGCAATGATAAGTATCCCAAAGATCGGCAAACCGTACCTGCGTAATGTCACTTTTTGCCCCTGCTCCCATACTGGAAACAATCCTGATCCGCCGTTTCATCGCTTCATAAATCAAGAAACACTTCGGACTGATTGTATCGATAGCGTCTACTATGAAATCATATTTACCGGCATCCAATAGCTCCGGTATATTTTCATCTTTCAGATAAACAGGTAAAACGGTCAGGTCGATATCGGGGTTTATATCTTTATACCGGGTAGCCAGCACTTCCGCCTTCGACATCCCCAAAGTGGAATGCAATGCAGGTAACTGACGGTTCAGGTTAGTCGGCTGCACCGTATCGGCATCTACAATCGTCATTCGTCCGACTCCTGCACGACAAATCATTTCTGCCGCATAAGCTCCCACTCCACCCAGCCCCACGACCAATACGTGAGAGTTCCGGATACGATTCATCTTCCCTTCTCCCAAAAGAAGTTCCGTTCTTTGTTGCCAGTCGTCTCTTTCCATCAGCTTTTCTTGAACCATTTATAGAACCATTTACCGACCTTCTCATAATGCTGAGACTCATTATGCCCGCGAGGATCGGAGAAAGACACGATCTCTTGCGGTTCACCGAATTGGTCGGGATATAAAATAATCAAACTATTATTTGCAAAATATTTGCCCAACTGTGACGGCAAACGATCAAAAGAAGGATCATAAGAGATAGATCCCCGACGGGCGGAAATAACAACCAACAAATGGTCATAGTTAACCTGTCCCGTTAATAGCAAAAGATCATCCCACTCATCTAATGTAGAAAACTCGGTCGGAGTACCTACATATTTCTTTTTCACAAGTTGCTGAAGCCTCATCAATGTCCGTTCATTCGAGAAGAAATGTACACGACATCCTAGAATGCTTCCCATACGGCAGAAATGCTCCACCCACTTTGCAAAGCCGGTCTCATATTCCGCCTTTGGAGGAACGGCAATATTAATCCGGCGTAAGGTATTCACCGGCATCAGGAATTTTGCGATCATCACCTCGCGATGCGTACCTTTCAGCAGACTTTCCGCCAAATGCCCGAAAAAAGAATCCACGATATTAGCTTTCCGGTGCAAACCGATCACCACATCCGTAGCCTCATACTCTTTTATCGTATGTATAATTCCCGAAGCAATATTCAGATCATAACGACTGACCATAGTGACAGGAACATCGGCAGCCGCAGCAATCATCGCAGCTTTTTCCAGATTACGTTTTCCCTGTAATTCTTTCTTTTCCGAGCTATTATTATCATTGATTACATTCAATGCTATCAACCCATTTTTCTGTTTGGCATCCTTTATGACCAATGCCAAATTGATGAGGTCTTCAATCGTATCCGGGTTGGCAACCGGAATCAATATCTGTTCATTATTATTTTTCACCCCTTCTTTTTCCGACTGCACATTTTCGTCTAAAGCAAAACGGCGGGCAGAACGCTCCGTCACCAAAGAACTGATGACACAAGTAAAGAGAATCATCACTACGGTACCGTTCAGCACATCATCATTCAGCAACCGTTCTCCATTCTCCATAATGATTTCATGACCGATCAACACTGCTGCCAGTGTAGCTGCGGCCTGCGCATTACTCAAACCGAATATCATGCTCCGTTCATTGGACTGCATCCGATAGATCTTTTGTGTGATCCAGGCAGCCAGCCATTTGCTAAAGGTTGCCACCACTGTCATCACAATAGCTACTTTCAATGCTTCACCTCCGGTAAACAGGCTTCTTACATCAATAATCATTCCGACGCCAATCAGAAAATAGGGAATAAACAGTGCATTTCCCACAAATTCCAACCGGTTCATCAAAGGAGATACATGAGGAATCAAACGATTCAACACTAATCCTGCCAGGAAAGCACCTAAAATTCCTTCCATTCCCACAAATTCCATCAATCCTCCTCCGAGGAAAACCATCGCCAGCACAAACACAAACTGCATCACGCTGTCATCATACTTCCGGAAGAACCAGCGTCCGATACGGGGGAAAAAGAATACAATCAGGAATCCGAGGAAAGCCACTTTTGCCACAAGAAATACCCAGAACCAACCATCAACAGTGCCTTTAAACATACCACCTATGACGGCAAGAATAATCAAAGCAAGAGTAACGGTGACAGCAGTACCACCAATGGTGATATTGACACTGCGCAAACGAGACAATCCGTAACGGCTAATAATAGGATAAGCAATTAAGGTATGAGAAGCGTACATACTTGCCAACAATACCGCCGTGAGAAAACCATATCCCAGCATACTCATACTACTCCATATCCCTAACGCCATAGGAATCAGAAAGGTGAGCCAGCCGAACACGAAACTTTTCGTCCGGTTCTTCTTAAAGTCCTCCATATCCATCTCAAGACCGGCAAGGAACATGATGTAATAGAGTCCTACTTTACCAAACAGTTCAAAACTACTGTCGCGGTCGAGCACATGAAAGCCGTGTTCGCCAATCAAGACACCCGCCAGAATCATGCCTATAATATGAGGTATATGGAGACGCCCCAAAATCATCGGAGCAAAAAGAATGATAATTAGTACCAAAAAGAACACCCAGGTCGGATCAGAAATCGGCAGCGTTAAATTGAGATCAAACAGGTTCATAGGCTGTGTTTTTTAGGAATTTTCTGCAAAGGAACAAAAAAGTTTGCAGAATCCAATGAATGTCTAATGGTCATTTCACTCCAATAACCACGTCCAACTATACGGAAGCATGAGTAATCCGCCGAAAAACTGAAATATTTCTCTCAAAATCGATGTTTATATGCTAAATTGTTATAATTTTGCAGCCAAATCTTTTCTATTCGACAGGATAAGGAGAGAAATTCAATATTCACAATTTAACAAAAGAAAAAGATGAAAGTAGCTATTGTTGGCGTAAGCGGAGCCGTAGGACAAGAGTTCCTGCGCGTGCTCGATGAGAGAAACTTCCCGATGGACGAGTTAGTTTTGTTCGGTTCTAAACGTAGTGCCGGAACAACATATACTTTCCGCGGTAAACAGATCGAGGTGAAACTCTTACAACACAACGATGACTTTAAAGGGGTAGACATTGCTTTCACTTCTGCCGGTGCAGGAACATCTAAGGAGTTCGAGAAAACAATTACCAAGTATGGTGCTGTGATGATCGACAACTCCAGCGCTTTCCGTATGGATGCCGATGTGCCTTTGGTGGTGCCTGAAGTAAATGCAGAGGATGCATTGGAACGTCCGCGCGGCGTTATCGCCAACCCGAATTGTACGACTATCCAGATGGTAGTTGCACTGAAAGCCATCGAAAAGCTTTCTCATATAAAAACTGTGCACGTGTCTACCTATCAGGCAGCAAGTGGTGCGGGTGCCGCTGCCATGGACGAATTGTACGAACAATATCGTCAGGTATTGGCAAACGAACCTGTGACTGTAGAGAAGTTTGCCTATCAGTTGGCTTTCAACCTGATTCCGCAGATCGACGTGTTTACAGAAAACGGTTATACGAAAGAAGAGATGAAGATGTATAATGAAACACGCAAGATCATGCATTCTGACGTAAAAGTTAGCGCAACTTGCGTACGTGTTCCTGCATTACGTGCTCACTCTGAAAGTATTTGGGTAGAAACTGAACGTCCGATTTCCGTAGAAGAGGCTCGTGAAGCATTCGCTAACGGTGAAGGTCTGGTTCTGCAGGACAATCCTGCCGAAAAAGAATACCCGATGCCGTTGTTCCTGGCAGGTAAAGATCCGGTATACGTAGGCCGTATCCGCAAAGACCTGACAAACGAAAACGGATTGACTTTCTGGATTGTAGGTGACCAGATTAAGAAAGGGGCTGCCCTGAATGCTGTTCAGATTGCCGAATATTTGATTAAAGTAAAAAATATCTAATATAACAGACTGGATATAATATCCAGACAACTATAGATAAGCCCAATAAATCAGCCGGTTTGCAATGTGATAGTGATCACAATGCAAGCCGGTTTTTTTATTCTCCAAGCCGTAATTAGAGAGAAAATACCTATTCGTAGGTAAGAAGTCACTAGTTATAGGTATCAGCATTTACCAAAATAACTATTTATAGTGATTGATAGAAAGTCACTTTTTATCGAATTTTGCGCAAAACTTATCTATGAAATATTGTCTTTTTAATATAGCATTCTGGGGGCTACTATTTTTCAATTTATTTGAGGCCACAGCTAATTCAAACATCTATACAATCTCGGGACGTGTGACCGAGGCAAAAACGAATTCCCCTTTGCCTGGTGCTTCTATCCTCATTAAAGGTACCTATTTGTGGGCCGTATCCAATCAGAAAGGAGAATTTACGATACAAGGAGTACAGGAGGGAAAATATAATCTGGAGGTTTCTTTTCTTGGTTATGTACCGGCAACAATTCCCGTAAATGTACGCAGCAATATCAATAACCTTCCTATCATACTCAAAGAAAATACACTTGCACTGGATGATGTAGTCGTCACTGCACAAGCACCCAAAAATGAATTAAACACGACGCTCACTATCGGAAATCATGCATTGGAACATCTACAGGTGTCCAACGTGAGCGATATCTCCGCTCTCCTTCCGGGAGGAAAAACTAAAGTGCCGGATCTTACCACCAATAATATCTTCTCATTACGCGACGGAGGGTCAACAGCCGGTAATGCCGCATTTGGAACAGCCGTAGAAGTGGATGGAGTTCGTATTGGAAACAATGGTTCGTTTGGCAATATGAACGGAGTGGATACCCGGAATATCACTGTTGCAGATATTGAATCGGTGGAAGTCATCACCGGAGTGCCTTCGGCAGAATATGGAGACTTGAATAGTGGTATGGTCAAGATTCACACCCGGAAAGGGAAAACACCCTGGAACATATTGCTGTCTATCAATCCTCGCACCGAACAGGTTTCATTTGCTAAAGGATTGGATTTAGGAAACAATAAAGGTGTCATCAACATAAACGGTGAGTGGACCAAGGCTACTCAAAAGTTGGTATCTCCCTATTCTTCTTATACAAGAAGAGGATTCTCTGCCGGATATAGCAACACGTTCCGCAACGTATTAAGATTCGACATCGGTGTTACAGGCAATATCGGAGGAATGAATACCAAAGATGATCCTGATGCCTATTCGGGAGAATACAACAAAGTGAGAGATAACGTATTCCGGACAAACACTTCACTGGCCTGGCTGCTCAACAAATCGTGGATAACCAACCTCAAGTTCGACGCATCGATATACTACAATGATAACAACTCCCACGCGCATACGTTCTACTCCTATGCATCGGAGCAACCGGCTGTTCATGCCACAGAGGAAGGATATTTTATGGCAAACAAACTGCCATATACTTACTTTGCCGACCAAATCATCGACTCCAAAGAACTGGATTATACCGCATCGTTAAAATATGAATGGAACAGACGATTTAAGACTGTAAACAGCAACCTGAAAGCGGGTGTTCAATGGAAAGCAACAGGCAATGTGGGTGAAGGAGAATATTACAAAGACCCATCATTGGCTCCAAACGGTTATCGTCCCCGTCCTTACACTACTTATCCATATATGCATAATGTTTCGCTTTATGCAGAAGAAAGTCTGTCATTTCCTGTGGGAAATACCATGCTTAGACTGATGGCAGGGGTACGTTGGGAACATTTGTTTATCAAGGGAACGAAATATAAGAACCTGAATACTCTTTCACCACGTTTCAATGCCAGATGGCAGTTGAACGAACATATCGCTATCCGTGGCGGTTGGGGAATTACCGAAAAGCTGCCCTCTTTCTACACCTTGTATCCCAAACAGGAATATCGGGACATACAGACCTTCGGCTTTTCCTATAATAAGATTGAATCATCTTATATATATTATAGTCAGCCCTACACGTTATTGCACAATGAAAACCTACGCTGGCAACGGAATCAGAACGCAGAAATCGGTCTGGACGTCAACATTGCCCGTACCAGAATTTCATTAGTCGGTTATTTCAACCGTACCAAGCTGCCGTATAAATACGCAAGTACTTATACTCCGTTCTCCTATGATGTGCTCCAATTGCCGGATGGATTCACGATGCCGACTAACCCGCAAATCAATGTAGATAACCAGACAGGGATGGTTTACATACGCGACAATGCATCCAGTTACTGGACTCCTATGGATGTCAAAGTGACCGACCAGACTTTTGTAAAGTCAACTTCTCCCGACAATGGAATGGACGTGATTCGTCGCGGAGCGGAAATGATTGTTGATTTCCCGGAAATTACTCCGATTCGCACGCAATTCCGGGTAGATGCCGCTTATACTTATACGAAATACATCGACAACTCTTTATCGTATTATTATCAGAATGGATGGTCGCACACCAGTCTTGCCAATCGTTCTTACCAATATGTAGGTATCTACGCCAACGGCGACAACTTATCGACTACTGCCAACGGCAAGCGTACCCACTCGCTGGATGCCAATATCACAGCCATCACCCGTATTCCGAAAGCCAGACTGATTATTTCGTGCCGACTGGAAGCTTCGCTTGTGAAGCGTTCGCAGAACATCTCCGAGTATCAAGGAAAAGAATATGCTTTCAATGTGAGCGAAAGCAGTAATACCCAAACCGGGGGAAGTATCTATGACGGTAACTCTTATACCGCTATCTGGCCGGTAGCATACCTCGACCTGAATAATGAGATGCATCCTTTCACATCAGCGGAAGCCGCGAATCCGGAATTCTCCTACCTGATACGCAAATCGGGCAATGCCTATACATTTGCAGCAGACGGATATGATCCTTATTTTTCTGCCAATATCAATATCACCAAAGAGATTGGAGACTATGTATCTCTTTCTCTCAATGCGATTAATTTCACCAACTCACGGCCTTATGTAAAATCTCATGCAACGGGTGTAAGCGCTCTCTTCACCCCGGATTTCTATTATGGACTTACTTGCCGTATCAAATTCTAACTATATGAAACAATTCATCTACATATTATTACTAACAGTGACTGGCATCTTTGCGGGATGCACAGATATCGATAAAGAGAATCCGTATGACAACCAGTTGCACAGCCTGCAGGTTACTGCCGTATATCCGGACGGATACACGGATCATCTCCGGGAAGGAGTGACCGTAAAGATTGAAGATGTCGACCGTGGAAATTCTTACAAGGCTAAAACCGACAAGAATGGAGTGGCGCAATTCTCTTTGACCAAAGGTATATACCGCGTACAAGTCAGCGACAAAGGCGGAAAGGATATTTTCAACGGATTAGCTGATAATGTCAAACTAACCAGCGGAGACATGTCTCTTAATCTCCCGCTCATTCATTCCAAGGTCGGGACGATCATTATTAAAGAGATTTACTGCGGAGGATGCACAAAGTTACCGCTGGAAGGAAATTATCAGTCCGACAAGTACATTATCCTGCATAATAACGACTCGGAAGTGCAATATCTGGATAGTTTATGCTTCGGAGCACTCGACCCTTACAATTCACAAGCCACTAATGTATGGGTGACACAGGATGAAGTAACCGGAGCAACCATCTTCAAGGACTTCGCTCCCATCGTTCAGTGTATATGGCAATTTGGCGGTACCGGTAAAACATTCCCGCTTCAGCCGGGAGAAGATGCAGTGATTGCCATCAACGGAGCGGTTGACCATGCGGCACAATATCCGCAATCTGTCAACCTGAACAAACCCGGATATTTTGTATGCTATAATAATGTTTATTTTCCGAACACACAGTA
>OGKX01001082.1_pt1 | contig 12706 bp, 8 predicted proteins | sample 1572541 | NCBI WGS metagenome assembly OGKX01 (sample SAMEA2581982, study PRJEB24529) | metagenome | biome: Human gut stool | place: China | collected 2011
TGCTTGGCGTCCTCGAAATCCATCAGCGCGTAGGATGCGATGATGATTACGTCGCCCACCTGCACCTTGCGTGCCGCGGCGCCGTTCAGGCACACGCAGCCGCTGTTGCGCTCGCCCTTGATCGTGTAGGTCTCGAAACGCTCTCCGTTGTTGATGTCCATGATCTGGACTTTCTCGCCCTCGATGATGTTGGCGGCTTCCAACAGCGCCTCGTCGATGGTGATGCTCCCCACGTAGTTCAGGTCGGCCTGCGTGACCGTTACGCGGTGGATCTTCGATTTGATGACTTCAATCTGAAATTTCATGATCGGATACAGATATTATCAATTAAACGGATCTCCCCGGCCTGTACGGCGATGCAGCCCTGGATGCGGGGGGAGTCGTCCCAGGTGGCGACCTCCTGCATCGTCCGTGCGTCGACCGACTGGTAATAGATGACCTTCAGCAACGGGTTGCGCTCCACCTCGGCCGTGACCCACGCCTTGAGCTGGGCAGGTGTCATCTCCTGCGATTTGGACACTGCGGCGTGCAGCGTGGCGTAGATGTGCGGCGCTGCGGCCCGGTGCGCTGCGTCGAGCAGCGTGTTGCGCGACGAGAGCGCCAGTCCGTCCTCTCCGCGGACGATGGGGCATTCGACGATCTCCACCGGCAGTTTCAACTGGGCCGTCATCGCCTTGATCACGGCGATCTGCTGGAAATCCTTCTCCCCGAAGTAGGCGCGTGCCGGGCGCACGATGTCGAACAGGCGGCTGACGACCTGCGCCACGCCGTTGAAGTGTCCGGGGCGCGTCGCACCCTCCATCACCTTGTCGATCTGCCCGAAATCGAAAATCCGGGTGTCTTCCTCGGGATATATCTCTTCGACCGAAGGCATCAGCACGAAATCCGCGCCGGCCTCTTCCAGCAGGCGCCGGTCGGCCTCCGGGGTGCGGGGGTAGTGCCGCAGGTCGTTCTTGTCGTTGAATTGCGTGGGGTTCACGAAGACGCTCACGACGACCGTGGCGTTCTCCCTGCGGGCGCGCTCCACGAGCGAGCGGTGGCCCGCATGCAGGGCGCCCATCGTGGGTACGAAGCCGATACCCGACTGTTCCGTCCGGTCCAGTTCGGCGCGAAGTTCCTTGACGCTTGTAAATACTTTCATCTCTTTCTTGAAACGAGTTGCGGGGCAAAGGTAGAAATTCCCGCAGACATAAAGAAGGAAAATCGCAGAAAAAGCATTACTTTTGTAGGAATACTAATTTCGAACGAGCATGAAAAAGCTTTTTACTATTGTATCTATGACACTCATCATTCCCGCACTGACCTCGTGCGGCGGTGGCCCCAAGGGCGATATGCCGTGGATCGTCGACCGTTTCGACGACATCAAGGTCATCCGTTACGAAGTTCCCGGTTTCGACGCCCTGCCGCTCGAAGAGAAGGAGCTGATCTATTACCTCTCCGAGGCTGCCAAATGCGGCCGCGACATTCTTTTCGACCAGAACTGCCCGGTGAACCTCCCCGTGCGCCGCACGCTGGAGACGGTTTACGAGAACTATAAGGGCGACCGCACGACGGCCGAGTGGAAGGCGTTGGAGAAATATCTCAAGAAGGTATGGTTCGCCAGCGGCATCCACCACCACTACTCGAACGACAAGTTCGTGCCCGAATTCACCGAAGGCTACCTGCTCGACGCGATCGAGACCATCCCCGAGGAGAAGTTCGGCTCCCTGAACTCCCTGCGCGGCGAGGTCTGCCGGGCGATCTTCGATCCGGCGCTCTATCCGACGAAGCTCAACCAGAAGGCCGGCGACGACCTGCTGCTCACCTCGTCGAGCAACTACTACCACAACGTGAGCCAGGCCGAGGCCGAGGCGTTCTACGCCGACATGGCCGCCGCCGATGCGGGCAATCCCGAGCCGGTCTCCTACGGACTGAACTCGCAGCTGACGAAGGATGACGCGGGACGCATCTGCGAGCGTGTCTGGAAGCTGGGCGGCATGTATTCGCCGGCCATCGAGCGGATCGTCTACTGGCTCGAAAAAGCGCAGGCCGTAGCCGCCGAACCGCAGAAAAGCAATATTGCTGCGCTGATCGAATATTACAAGACCGGCGACCTGCGCGAGTTCGACCGCTATAATATCGGCTGGGTGAAGGACACCGTTTCGAACGTCGATTTCGTCAACGGCTTCATCGAGGACTACGGCGATCCGCTGGGCCGCAAGGCTTCGTGGGAGGCCAACGTCAACTTCATGGACACCGAGGCCTGCCACCGCACGGAGGTGATCTCCGACAACGCCCAGTGGTTCGAGGATCATTCGCCCGTGGCCGAGGCCTACCGCAAGCCGGTCGTGAGGGGCGTTTCGGCCAAGGTCATCACCGTGGCGATGCTCGGCGGCGACTGCTATCCCGCGACGCCCATCGGCATCAACCTGCCCAATGCCGACTGGATTCGCAAGGAGTACGGCTCGAAGTCGGTCACCATCGACAACATCACCTATGCCTACGACATGGCTGCTCACGGCAACGGTTTCAACGAGGAGTTCGTGCTCCGCGCCGAGGACCGCGAGCGGATGGAGCGGTACGGCAAGCTGGCCGACGACCTGCACACCGACCTGCACGAGTGCCTGGGGCACGGCTCGGGCCAGCTGGCTCCGGGTGTCAAGGGCGGCGAGCTGAAGAGCTACGGCTCGACGCTCGAAGAGACCCGCGCCGACCTGTTCGGGCTTTACTACCTGGGTGATCCGAAGCTGGTCGAACTGGGGCTGATTCCCTCGCTCGACGTCGCCAAGGCGGGTTATGCCAAGTATATCCTCAACGGCATGATGACCCAGCTGGCGCGCATCGAGCCGGGCAAGAACGTCGAGGAGTCGCACATGCGCAACCGCAAGCTGATCTGCGAGTGGTGCTACGAGCGCGGCAAGGCCGACAAGGTGATCGAGCTGGTGAAGGAGAACGGCAAGACCTACGCCGTGGTCAACGACTTCGGCAAACTGCGCGACCTGTTCGGCCAGATGCTCCGCGAGGTGCAGCGCATCAAGTCCGAGGGCGACTACGAAGCCGGCAAGGCGCTGGTCGAGCAGTATGCCGTCACGGTCGATCCCGAGCTGCACAAGGAGGTCCGCGACCGCTACTATGCGCTCGACATCGAGCCTTACGGCGGTTTCGTCAATCCCGAATACGAACTGGTGGAGAAGGACGGCAGGATCGTCGACGTGAAGATCTCCTACCCGGCCGACTACGTGGGACAGATGCTCGGCTACGCGAAGGATTATTCGTTCCTGCCCAACATCAATTAGTTTTCGATGATTGCGGCGCACCTGCCGCACATCCCTCGAATCCCCGAATGGGACGTCCGCCGAGGACTACCCATCCGGGGATTCTTCACGATGCACGACATCTGCACCGCACTGACCGAAGACGTTTCGATTCTCACGGGCTCTTTACCTGCTCCGCGATAAGCGAAAACGGTGCAGAATCGCTCTGCACCGCACTGATCGGAACCGTGTGGTTCCGGCTTACTCTTTCGCCGCGGCTCCGCCGTCGATGGCGAACGCCGAGACGATCACCATCTTCTCGTCCACGTTGTTGGGGTTCGAGACGATGATGCCGTATTCGCCTGCGGGGCGTTCGTCCGTCGGCATGATCCAGCCCGTGTCACCGGAATAGAGGAAACTGGTTTTATACTCTCCTGTGTTAATTCCAAACTCTACGGAAATGATATGCTCACCGGCATCCAGGTTTTCGTAGGCCTTCGGGTCGGTGATTACCACCGCATCCTTCTGTGCCTGATAGATAACGAAATCATACTTAAAGCCACCGGACACGAGAGAAAAATTAGCACGGCGTGCATCCGGTTCCACATTTTCGGCTGCAGCTACCCATACTTTGTTGCCTTCGCCGGCCGTTCCTTCGCGTTCAAACAGCACTACCCAGCTATTATCCACACCTTCCGAATCATCCAATACGATATGCCAATCCTGATTGGCGTTGAATGTCAGTACTTGAGCGGAATTTCCCGCAGAAGAGAAACTGAAGGTGGACGCTTCGTTCACGATCTCCAATTTAGGCTCTAGCGGCGTCACCACTTCCGGACCAGTTTCATCGTCACCACATGCAGTCAGTAACGATGCCACCAAACATCCGGTCAAGCCGATATATTTCCAATTGATAAAATTTATCGCTTTCATGCTTATTTCACTTTAAATTCTTCTTTTACAATATTAAGGTATTTCATACCGTATCCATTCCCGTAATTCGGGTCAGTCGGTTCGATAGCCTGATCCACATTCCAACGGTTAAAAGAATCGATGATGACCATCGGACGCTTTCCCAAGTTCATCTTGGCAACATTACACATCTTACGGAACATATCTTCATCCTTAAATACCACCGGGAAGTTATAGAACTGAGTTCCATCACCATCTATCCACTGATTGAACGAAGGTGAAACGCTAGGTACGAAGTCTACTCCGTAATTAGCCCACTCATATTCGCGGTTGTACTTAAAGTTCTGGTCGATGCACTGCGGATAGCAGGTAGGGCGGAACCAGTCGGTCTGATTGTACATATTATCCATGTACACAGCATCCACTTTTCCGCTCAGGAAGAAGTTATGCCAGCGTGCAGGAGGTGTCCAACGTTCCTGACGTGCTAAAATATAGATCTCCAGTCCATTGCCATTGCCGTCCTTTACATTTTCACGCACTCTTTCACGGATCGTATTATAGAGTTTCTCTGAATCGCGTGCATACAACTTGTCAGCATTCCAGACAACAATCATCGGTTTGCCGTCTACAGTATAGTAAAGATCGTTGTTCGTACAGAAACGGCTTGTCAGGTTGACAAAAAAGCTGTAAAGTTGCTCACAACGTGCAGAGACACCATTTTCATCGGCATCGTCTTCTATCATGGCGGTGTTGTTAAGTCCGTTTGCGAAGTTATTCATATCCATAGAAACCGCATAACGCAAGCCACCCCATTCGATACCTTCCGAGTTGGGATTCAGTCCCGCCATATAGTTCACGAAATTCACGTTACCTTCGTTCAGCAAATCTCCCTTACTGGTATCCAGACCGATGTTCGGCAAGATAAGGAAATTGATACCGGCATTATTTGCCCAGGTAAGGTGCTGCTGAATCAAATCGGCTGTTTCGGCTTTATTGATATCCATCGAATAACGTCCCAGCACCGGACGCACATTCGGACAACCGCGCATACTTCTTTTCATCCACACCCGTACTACCCAAGTTCCAATAAATGGCTCCTACCGGAATATCGCTGCTCGGTCTGATTTGCGGAATCTCATAGTTCAAGAAATGATCATCGATGGAAGGACCGTCATCTGTCGGTGAACAGGCCGATCCGGCCACCAGTCCCAACGTCAGGCATATTGCAAGACCTGTCTTATTAAAAATCTTATACTTTTTCATTTTTCAGTCATTACTTAATTACTACTTTTCTACCTTATAAACTAAAAGTGTAGCTTCTATCAAGAAGTTGTAAGCCTTGTCCAAAGCCTCTTCAGCCTCCTTGATACCGGTCAGCTCACGGGCATTCTTCAAGAACTCTTCATAAGTCTGTCCATACTTCTTGGCTTGGAAATCCATGTTGAACTGTACATAATCGCTGTTTTCCCATCCGGCTATCATCTCTTCCTGGTTAGGTACAGGTTTTGCGAACTGAAGCATCGTGAAGATATTGTCTCCCCAACGGGCGGCATTAGGTTTCGGACTATTCTTCTGTAACAAATCAATAGCTCTGTAATAAGCCTCTGCATTTGTCTGACGTTCCGCATCCGGGAAGTAAAGGCGTTCGGGCCAGCCGTAGTACATATTTCCGCCTTCTTCATAAGCCTGAGATCCGTTCAGGAACAGAGGCGGAAGGTTCAATGCACGTGTGCGGCGTTCCATACGCCAGGCAGACATTCCATCCAGGAAGTCGGCAAACCAGCGTTGTTTGTAGATTTGTTCCAATTGTCCGTCCTTACCGTCTGCTCCGTTGATGTCGGCAGTCATCAGTTTACGGGTATCATAGAATCCTTTATGACTGGTTCCCCAGGCGATTCCTTCCTGAGCCATATAGGCAGCAGCAGAAGCAGACAAGCCGTTCTCTTCGAACGAAGCACGGATGCCTTCTTCATAATAGGTCTGTGCATCCTTGGATCCCAAGTCGAACTTCACTTTCGCTTCAGCGCAGAGGAAACAAGCATCTGCCCAGCGCAGCAAAGGCATCGTAGCGTCCATTGCATAATATCTCGGGTTGATGTAGCATCTGTTGTCTTCGTTCATTGACAACGGATCAGGGATTTCTCTTGTACCATTCGGGTCGGTCGGGTCGATCGGTCTTCTCCAGCCGAACGGTGTACGGGCGCCCGGATTGTCCGGTGTAGGAACGTATGGAATAGAGTAACGTACACGCAATGAATCACGCACTTCATATCCATCTATCATCCATTGCAGGTGTTCCTGCTGATCGCTGGCGGAACAACCGCTCACATCACAGTCGTGTGAACGAGTCAGCACATCCGTCATACGATAAGGCTGGCGTTCCGGCCAATAAACGTTGGAGCCGTCAAAGTAAGTCTCCATACGCGGATCGTTGTATGAGAACAGGTAAATGGCGAAATATTCGTTCATGGAAGGGATCAGCCCCCAGTTTGCTTTCGTCTGAATTTCTTCTTTATACAAACGAGTGTAATACCAGGAACAGTCTTTGTCGATCACCGTTCCATATTTGGGAGCAAACGCATCGTCCAGAGAGCTGAACAGCCATTCTTCATGTCCCATAGATTTCGCAGCATATTCGCGTGCTTTCTCTTCGCTGATATTCTGGATATTCATGGCTATCTCCAGGCGTAATGTATTAGCCAGTTTGCGCCATTTCTGTACATCTCCGTTATAAACAGGGTCTTTCAGAATCTTATCAGTAGATGATTCGTCGAACTCATCGACTGCCTGGTCCAGCCAACCCAAAATGGAATAGTAAGCATCGGCTTCCGAATCATAGTCAAAGATACGCTTGTCCGTTCCTCCGTCCATACCGGCATGGCTCAGTCCGACCGGACCATAGAGTGACAGCAACTGGTAGTAAGTGAATGCTTTCCATGTCTTTACAACAGCCAGACTGTTAGGCAAAGAGCCATCATCGTATGCTTTTGCCAACTCTTCCAGGTCGCGCAGAATCTCTACATAAAACTTACGGTAGAATCCGTCTCCCCTTTCGTTCCACGGTGTCTGGAAAGCGACGTTAGTAATGTAACGTGAATAACTCCACATACGGTTATTATTCAATTCACTGATTGCATTCATTGTCTTGTAAACCGTACCGGGGAAAATACTCTGCAGATTTACCTCATACAATTTGTTCGGGTCCGAGTTGATGGTTTCGAAACCGTCCGTACACCCCACGGCAGTCGATGCCAGCAGGAGTAACGGTAATATTTTGTTTTTCAATTTCATGCTTTACGAATTTAAAAAGAAACTTTAATATCAAATCCATAGGTTGCGGAAGGCAGGTTGAAACCACGTTCGAAACCTTGTGCATTTCCTGTTGTACTCGTTGCCTGCGGATCAAGCCCGTGCGGTGTATTGGCAAACAAGGTAGCAATGTTTCGTCCGACAGCCGCCACACGGAATGTCTGGAACGGAGTCTTTCTCAGCCATTTTTTCGGTAAATCGTAGCTGACAGTGATTTCACGCAACTTCACATAAGAAGCATCGTAGATGAAACGGGAAATATCACGAGAGGTATAGTGCATCCAATAGCGTTCGGGGGTACAATAACCCAATACTTGTTGTCCTGCCAGCCCTTCTACGTCTTCGTCATAACGGCAATTAGGAAGAACTACCCCTTTAGGACGTCCCCAGTCAGGATAAATCTGCCCGTTTGCGGTCGGTGTGTTGGCGTTCTGAGGACGCATGAAGCCATATCGTTCTTCGTCCGACTCACCCAAAATCTTTCTGGAGAAGAAATCCGCGTCACGACCTTCCAATGACTTGACGGATTGTCCGTCTACAGAACTCTGGATGGATGTCTGTGAGAAGAACTTACCACCCTTCTGGAAGTCGAACATAACAGAGAAGGAGAAATTACCCAAACGGAACACGTTGTTCCAGCCACCTCGCCAGTCAGCCTGTACACAACCTAAATATTCATAGTCCTGTCCTTCTTTCGGCGACCCGTCGAGCTGACAAAGGATGTATCCTTCGGCATCGCGTTTAAATGTCTTCGCATAGATAGCACCGTAGGGCTTGCCTACTTCCGCATAAGACTTCACGTTGTACACACCGCTACCAATCTGTATCTTGTCGATACCTTCGGGCAATGATTCTACCATGGAATTGTTCTTTGACCAGTTGAAAATGGTTTTCCACTCGAAGTTCTTCACCTTCACCGGCACACCGCTCACGGAGATTTCCCAACCCTTGTTGGAGATTTTACCGGAGTTGATGATTACACGCTGGTAATTGGATAAATAAGAAAGTTCCGACTCGACAATCTGATCACGAGTGTATTTGTCATAGTAAGTAACATCTGCTGTCAGGCGTCCGTCCAGCAAACGAACTTCCGCACCGATTTCTTTTGAGATGGTTGTTTCCGGTTTCAAGTTCGGATTCTTGCGTACGGCGTCACCCTGGAACCACGCCATGTCATTACGGAACAATCCTCCGTAACTGTAACTGTTAATCAAACGGTCGAAACCAGCATCGTTACCCACGCGGGCAATAGATCCGCGCAACTTGGCGAATGAGAATGTCTTGCTCTTCAGCTTGGGGAAGATTTCCGTCAACACGGCACTGGCACTACCGGAGGCATAGAAGTAAGAATTGTTAGCTTTCGGCAAAGAACTTGACCAGTCGTTACGGAAAGTTCCGTCTACAAACAAACCATGATATCCCAAAGACAACATACCGAATACGGACTGTTTCTCTTTCGCATTCACACTTTCCGTTCCACTCAATATAGAGGCATTGTTGGACAATGACTTCACATCCGGAGCTGCCAGTTGAGAAACCTGATTCCAGAGTTTATACCAGTCATTCTTTTGCATAGAAGTACCCAAGTTAGCACTGAGGCTGACCTTCTTGATATTGCGGTTATAAGAAATAACTCCTTCATAATTGTAGTTGTTGGAGGCTTCACGGAAAGTTTCGTACTGTCCGTCGATATCCCACATGGTATAATAATTGTCAAACTTCCAACCGTTCTTGTTTGCCTTTTCTACACTGGCACGCAAACGGATATTCATTCCCTGAATCGGTTTGATATTAAGAGTCAGGTTACCACGGAAGTTATTACGGCCGTCACCATTGCTGATTTCGTTCAGCAGCCAGTAAGGATTGTAGAATCCGTTACCACGCGTGAAGGCTTCACCTGTCTCGCGCTTCCACGGCAGTAATTCCTCCATAACGACGTCACGCGGCATATTCATGATGGCACGCATCGGGTTACGGTTACTGTCACCTTTATAATCACGGTTATCGGCTGTTTCCAGCTGATAGTTAACGGAGATTTCACTGGACAGCCATTTAGCCAGATCCATATTCACACGCAGGTCAAATGTGTGACGCTTCATGTTATCAAAGTTCTTCAGCATTCCGTCGTAGTCGATACCCGTATAGTTGAAACGGATACCTGCTCCATTGAACACCTTATTGACCGAAACACTATGAGTCATGGCTACACCCATTTCGTACATATCCGTGATACCATCCTTATTAGGTACATAAGAACGTATCTGATTATTACGTCCCACCAGATCAAAGCCTAACATCGGCAGCCCCCATGAGCGTTGGTTCGGATTCGCCCAGTTAAATACAAAAATACCATAAGGCAGGCTGGGGTCATAAGCATAACCGTTCTTTGAGTTGGAACCATAATAGTTGAATCCGTCACCCACACCGACAGCCGGAAGGCTGGCCGAACCATAAACATTCTGATAGGCAGGAAATTCACGCAAGAAAGTAAACTGCATATTGTAGCCATAAGAAACACCGAGTCCGGATTTCTTGGTAGCTTTACGGGTAGTGATCAGAATAACGCCATTGGCAGCATCAGATCCATACAAGGCAGCCGCATTGGCACCTTTCAAAACTTCGATTGATTCAATATCGTCCGGGCTGATAGCAGAAGCAGGATTACCATAGTCCAAGTCTCCATCTTCTCCCATCGGGTTCATGATGGGCACACCGTCAATTACGTACAACGGCTGGTTATTTCCGGTCAGGGAGTTGTTACCACGAATCTCCACACGGGTAGAAGACAACGGACCGCCATTCGAAATAAAATTAACGCCCGAAACTTTACCGCTCAGACTATTCAATAAGTTCGGGTCACGTGTATCCAGCAGAGATTCCGTGTCAATGGACTGACGGGCATATCCCAACGATTTGGATTCACGACTGATGCCCAATGCCGTAACCACGACATCGTTCAGTTCTTTGACATCCTCACTTAGAACGATGCGCAGCAGATCATTGTTTTTCAAGGTAGCCAGTCTGATAGTCTTTACAGCATAGCCTATGAATCTTACATTCAGAATAGCATCTTTCGGCACATTGTTCAAGGTAAATTGTCCCTCCATATTTGTCGCAGTAGCTAAGTTTTGGTTTCCAACCACCGTAATATTAGCACCTGGAAGCGGATCACCAAACTCGTCAACAACGACTCCAGTGACCTTTCGGTTTTGCGCCGAAAGTGAAAGTGCGAAGAACGTGAGCAATACCATCAGGCACGTCCCTATCCTCCAGCTTCTTTTCAGATAAAGTTTCTCCATATTAGCTTAAGTTTATAATTAATAAATTTGTTCTTTTCATTTTTCTACAGTGATGGTGAAGTAGTTCAAATCAGGTTTGCCCGCCACAATGTTCAGCACTGTACGGCGCCAGCCATTCACATCGCTCTTCATGGTGAAAGCGTCGACAGTAACCCATTCGCCTCCGGTTGCATGAAGTTCTACGACAGGCCCTTGTCTTCTTTTCGTGCCTTCGCCAAAGTCAAAACGGATTTTAGCATCTTCTTTGGCAGCATAACATACCTTGACTGTGATATCTCCGGCAGCATAAGGCAGTTCTTTCCATTCCATCCACTCACCCGCCTCTGTGCTGGTGACATACCATTCGGTGTTCTTATCCGGAGCCACACCGGCTATTTTGGCAACATCCAGACTTCCGGTACGGTATTGATTACCGCTATTCTTAGCAGATACATCGAAGAAGTAATCGCAGGCCTCCATTTCTACACGGAATGATTCGGCCCATGCCCGGCTGCTACTGTATTTACGGAGAATGTTCAGAGGCTGGTTGGGGAAGTCATAGTAAATGTTGGCGGTACTTCTCCAATAAGCGGCATTCTCGGCCATATCGGTAAAACCTTCCAGGAAGACCAGATCAGCATTCTTCGCAACCATATCGTCCAAAGCATCCGTCAAACGTTTGCCGTGATCTGCATCAAAAAACATACGGGTACCCGATTTATCATTGGTATAGAAAGCCGGAACAGCCACACCTACAGTTTTTCCATTGAAGGTACGTACCGTCCAGGAACTACGGGTGGGAGCCTGCTCAGAGGCAATAAACCAATCGTTCAGTGATTCTACGACTGATTCGTCCACCTCTTTATCACGGTCCTGAAAGGCTCTGTCGGCACAAATAAAGAGATCTTCGCCATAAGCAGACTTGAAGTCAGCATGAATCTTGTTCAGAATGGCCTTTAATTTGCCTTTACAGTCAATTTTCTTGTTGCCCAATGCAGCATAGTCTACATTAAGGAAACCGTTGATGCTCCACAAAAACAGGACAGGTTTGCCGTCTATGCGAAGAAGATACTTGTTATTGGCTTTATTCTCGCCATAAAAGTTATCGAAGGCCAGTTTTATATTGTAATCCCATATATACTTATATATATCGTCCAAATTGTCCAGCGGATACATCACCTCTTCATCGGTCAGTCCCTTGTTTTGCTGAGTTTCCGCACTAATGAATGTAGCATAGGTCTGATACAAGTCAAAATTGCGGGCAGCCGCCCAGGAAGCCGGACAGTCATCGAAGATGGCGATCTTCAGATTTTCTTCATTCCGACGCTGTAAAGCAGCAACGAAGTCTTTGATACGGGTAGGATCGCCATGATCTCTGTCATAAGCAGGATCAGTGTCCGCCTTCGGCAAGCGTCCGCGGCAATTGGGAGCTACATAATCCAAACCACTATACACCATCTCTTCTACCACGTTATCACACCACTCTGTTTCCGTAGCACCAAAAGACTTCACTTCGAAAAGCGGCTTATTATAAAAGGTAGTAGAACTAGTCCCGCCACTGGCAGCATCTTCTCCATTGCGGAGATTCTTCTGATAGCTGAACAGCGCCCCCATCAAAAAACTATGTTCGGGAATATTACTCTCTACCGCAGGAGCAGGAAGTATGAACGTCCCTTCTGTCGGTATAACCGGGTCCGGATTAGTATCAGGAACAATAGTATTGTCCTCATCAGAACAGCTAACAATCATGGAAGCTAATACAAGCCCCATCGTGATTTTCAAATAATTTTTCACGGTCTCTTTTTTATATTATACATTTGCTATTTGTTACACCTCGAAAACACCCTTTTTATCTATTATTTAAGAAAGCGTCGACTGAACAAACTTAATATTTAAGGTTATTTTTGAGTTCTGATGCAAAGTAACAAGAGCCTGCTTAAGATTTTTTATAAAATACGATTAAACTCTGATTAA
>OGKX01001089.1_pt1 | contig 12644 bp, 6 predicted proteins | sample 1572541 | NCBI WGS metagenome assembly OGKX01 (sample SAMEA2581982, study PRJEB24529) | metagenome | biome: Human gut stool | place: China | collected 2011
TGCTGAAAGAAGCAGGTTACGCCACCGGAGTTGTCGGTGCCTCCTTTCGGACCGAGTCCAAGATGCCATTTGCCGACAACTCCGGTGGCGTAACCTGCTTCTTTCAGCATATCGGCCATGGTGACGCAGGCGGTGTCGATGATTAGTTCCGAGTTTCCGGGGGCGATGCCTGTGTTCTCCTGTCGCCACGGGTACATACCTGTCAGGAGTCCGAAGCGGGAAGGGGTACTGGTGGCGGAAGTTGCATAGGCGTTGGTGAACTGTACACCCTGTCCGGCAAGGCGGTCGATATGGGGAGTACTGACCTTCGTTGCTCCATAGCAGCTAAGGTCACCTATGCCAAGGTCGTCCGCGAATATATAAATAATGTTAGGCTTTTGTGAGTTTTGTCCGTTGTCTTTTTGTACTTTCTGATTGCATCCGGTCAGCAGGGCTATACCGGGCAATAGCGGTAGTAAACGGGAGACATTCTTCATAATGTTGATTTTTTATGGAGTGATTACTGAACACAAAGATAAGAGGATTGGCGGAAATGAGTGAGCAGGAATGTACAGGTGTGATACAAAATTGTCCATTCTAAAGGGTTAAATGTTCCGGGGCTACGGATGCCTTTTCCTGACATCGTAGCCCGGATCTTGTGCCACGCTGTTGGCACAGCTGTGCCACCGCGATGGCACGGTCGTGCCAGCAGCGTGGCACAAGTGTGCCAACAGGAGGGAACTACTTTGGCATAGGTTCTCCTGTTACAAATGCTACTTGCTTACCTGTTTGTGGGTTATTGATCCGTTTCTTCGTTCCCTTCTTCCTCTTTTTCTTCACCCTTGCGGTAGGCAAGCGGACTGACGTGATAAATCTCCTTAAAGCATTTACTGAAATAGCGGGAAGAAGAGAAACCGATGCGGTCGGAAATCTCCGTAATGTTCAGCTCCGGATTGTTCCGCAGCATGACGGCTCCTTTCTTGAGACGGATACTTAATATAAAGTCGTTCGGTGTCTGACCGGTGACGGCTTTCAGCTTCGTGAACAGATTGGTACGTGCCATCCCCATTTCACGGGCGAAGATGTTGACATTAAAGTCCGTATTATCCAAGTGCTGTTCGATGATGGCCATGGCACGGTCCAGCATTTCTTTATCCATCGGGTTAGTGGCAAGCATCTGGGCAAAAGCCTGTGGCTGTTTGCTGAATTTCTCCTGTAGCAACCGCCGTGAGTTCACCAGATTGTTGCAACGGGAGATCAGGAGATTGGTATTGAACGGCTTGGTGATATAATCGTCCGCGCCGATCTTTAATCCTTCAATGTTGTGTTCCACGGCTGTGCGTGCCGTCAGTAGTACTACCGGGATGTGACAGGTGTTGAAGTCCGTTTTGATTTGCTTACAGAGTTCCGTACCCGACATACGTGGCATGACAACGTCACTCAGTATGATGCTTGGCATATCTTTCTGTATGATATCCAGTGCCTCTACACCGTCGGAAGCGGTGGTGACCTGATAGAACGTTTCGAAGATACCTGCCAGCATTTGCTTGATGGATTCGTTGTCTTCCACTATCAGCATTTTCGCATCTTCGATGCGTTTGTTGTCTTCCTCCTTCCATTCGGAATCGGGCAGTATTTCTACGGTTGGAACGATTGTTTCCGGTTGTTGCTGAATGTTGGTGTCGGTGTTGTCCCGTATGATTTGTTCCTCCGTAAAGTGCTGGTTGCCCGATTTCAACGTAATGATAAAACGGCTTCCCTTGCCCGGTTCGCTCTCTACACGGATGGTTCCGTGATGAAGTTCGATGATACCTTTTGTCAACGCCAGTCCGATGCCTGTGCCGGCTCCGGTATTCAGCGAGTCGAGGCGTTCGGTCTGGTAGAAACGGTCGAATATCTTGTCGATCTCGGCGGCGGCAATGCCTGTTCCCGTGTCTTTGATCTCGATAATGACGTATTTATCCTCCTGCGATACGTTGATGGAGATGGTATCTTCCGCTTTCGTATGCTTCAATGCGTTGGACAGCAGATTGTTCACTACCTTCTGCATCTGCTTCTGGTCGTACCATACTTCAATATCATCCGACTGCTTGTTGAACTTGAAATTGATTTGCTTGCTGCTGGCGTATTCAAGGAATAACAGATAATTCTCGTACAGGAAGTTCACCAGATTATGTCGGCTGACTTTGATTTTCATGTGCCCTTGTTCCTGCTTGCGGAAGTCGAGCAGTTCCGTAATTAGTTCACGCAGTTGGAGGCTGTTTTTGTAAATTCCCAATATCTTGTGATAAATATTAGGTGTGAATGTCTGTACTTGCAACAGCGTTTCTACCTGTCCCACGATCAACGTCAGCGGAGTGCGGAATTCGTGGGAGATGTTGGTAAAGAAGCGCAGCTTGGATTGGTTTAATGCTTCGAGGTCTTCGATGTGCTTCTTTTCATATTTCAGTGACTCACGCAGTTTGATGCGGGAATTGTAGTTCTGAATGAGATACCATAACAGACTGACGGTACAAATGGTGTAAATCAGATAAGCCCACCATGTCTCATACCAAGGCGGTAATACACGGATCAGTAGTCGGGCTTCTTCGATACCGTCTCCGTCCGACTTGATGACGAGCGTATATTTGCCCGGATTCAGGTTGGTATAAGTGATAAGCGTCTGTTTGCGGTCGGTGTGATTCCATTCGTCGGAGAAACCTTCGAGGCGGTAGACGATTTCATTCCTGTTGGCAGGGATGAAGTTGGAAGTGGCGTATTCTATGCTGAACATGGATTGGTCGGCTTTCAGGCTGATTTCCGGTGTATAGGCGATGGACTGTTCCAAGATGCCGGTGTCGTCTCCGGCAGTGATCTCCTTTCCGTTGACCAGCAGGCGGGAAAGGATGATGCTGTAGGACTTGGGCGTAAAGTGCAGTTTCTTTTCCCAGAAAGAAATCATGCCTTGGATGCCGCCTAGAAATACTTCTCCGTCATGCGTTACGAACAATGCGTTTTCGTTGACGGCAGTCAGCGGGAATCCGTTCTCTGTACCGTAGTTGTAAAACTTCTTTTGCGGATAGTCAAACTGGGAGAATCCCTGATTGGTAATCAGCAGCAAGTCTCCCTTTTGTATGGACGACTCGAATACTTCGTAGATACAGTCGCTGGATAGGCCGTCTTTCTGCATATCGAAGTTTTCGAAGTCGTTGCTCTCCTTGCGGTAACGGTCGAGCCCGCTTCCGGAAGTGGAGAACCACAGGTTGCCGTTGCTGTCCTGCATGATGTTGTTGACATTGTTGTTGCTGAGAGTGTTCGGAATGGAGGGATTGTGTGCATAGTGGGTGAGCTTGCCGGTGTCGAAGCGGTAAGAATATACGCCCTCTCCGGTAGCGGAAACCCATAGCGTTTCGTCCTTGTCGATGTAGAGGCTGGCCACCATACCGATATTTCTGCCTTCTTTGGTATCCTTGAAAAGATGTTCGCAGGTGCCTGTTGCCGGATTGAAAAGGCAGACTCCGTTTTGTGTGGCGATGATCAGTTTGTCTTCGTAGGGCACGATGTCGCGTACAATGTCCGAGGGCAGTGTGGTCGGGTCGCCCGCTTTCATCCGGTAAACGGTAAAGCGGTTGGTGCGCAGGTCGAGTTTGTTCAGTCCTCCCAAGTGTGTGCCGATCCACATAATCTCCTCTGTCCGGTCGTAATAGATTGCCTTGACGTTGTTGTGCGAGATACTGTTCTTGCCTTCTTCGTGGCGGTACCAGCGATAAGTATTGTTTTTCCGGTTGTAGACGTTCACGCCACCGCCTTCGGTGCAGATCCATAAGTTACCGTCTTTGTCTTCCGTCATTCTGCCGACGATGGGACTGCTTAATCCTTCTTTCTCCGTGTCTCCTACTTTATAGCGGGTATAGATTTCATATTCCGGATTGAAGTAGTTGACGCCGCCAAAGTAAGTTCCCAGCCATAGGGTTCCCTGTTCGTCTTTCACGATACACCAGATGGAAGAGTGGGTGAGTCCGTCGGGTTTGTTGTCATTGGCGGTATAAAGTTGGAACTGTCCTGTGCTTTTGTCGTAGCGGTTCAAGCCGTGGAAAGTTCCGATCCATAGATTTCCCAGATTATCTTCACAGCAGCTTCTGACAAAATCGGAACATATACTGTTCGGATTCTTCGGGTCGTGGCGGAAGTTGTCGATAGTGCCGTTTGTGCGGATACGGTAGAGTCCTTCTTCCCAGCTGCCAATCCACAGTTCTTTGGATGAGTCTTCGTAGATGCTGGCTATGTTTCCTTTCGTGATGGGCTGAGAGAGTTGCTTGTCGTCCGACAGGCAGTAAACACCATTGCTGGTGGTTCCCATCCACAGGTTTTTCTTCTCGTCCAGATGGAGGCAGGATAGGTTAATGTCTTTCCCGGCAAGGTGGTAGTAAAGGTCGAAGTTGTTCGTGTTCTCGTTGAAAACGAATACTTCTTCTCTTTTTCCGATATATAGTTTTTCGTTGTAGTAGATAGCGTCCACATTGCTTTGCAGTAGGGTTTTGAATCGTTGAGTGGTCATGTCAAATTCGGCTACACCGTCGGTGCAAAGCAGGTAAACCTTCCCGTTCTTATTACCTGTGATACGGAGTACGGTATTGCTGAACAGACTGTTCGGATCATTCTTCTTGAGCTTGAAACTTTTGATATCGTTACCGTTATAACGGTTCAGCCCTTCGCGCGTACCTATCCATATAATGCCCCGTTCGTCAATGTACAGGCTGTTGACGGAAAACTGGGAAAGTCCGTCATCTGTGGTCAAATGGCTGAAAGTAATATTTTGTCCTAACGTACGGACAGCAGTTACGCTTAAAAATAGCAGAAATAAAAGGATTGTTTTTCTCACTAATTCGGTTGTTTAGGGTATTACTAATGGCAAATATATTGTTTTTATTTGATTTTCGGGAACCTTATTAGGAGAAAGTAACTATATTTGTATCCTCCAAACGAAAGATATATGAAAGTAAAGAAAATTAGTTCTGCTAATGTAGAGGCTTGTTCGCTTCCTAAATTATTTGATGAGGAAAAGATAGATTTCCAGCCGGTTCAGTGTGTCAACTGGGCTGAATATCCTTACAAGCCAAAAGTAAGTTTCCGGATTGCGCATACCAAAGATTCTATTCTGTTGCACTTCAAAGTCAGAGAAGAAAGTGTACGTGCCAAGTATGGAGAAGACAATGGATCTGTATGGACTGATTCCTGTGTGGAGTTTTTCTCTGTTCCGGCCAGTGACGGAATCTATTATAATATAGAATGTAACTGCATCGGAACGATTCTGATCGGTGCCGGACCAGCCCGTAACGGTCGGGAACACGCTCCGAAAGAAGTGACGGCTCTCGTGCAGCGTTGGTCCAGTCTGGGCAATGAACCCTTCGAAGAACGTGTGGACGATACGACTTGGGAAGTAGCCTTGATTATTCCTTATGCTGCATTCTTCAAGCATCAGATACAGTCACTGGATGGAAAGGAAATTAAAGCGAATTTCTATAAATGCGGGGATGAACTGCAAACCCCTCACTTCCTGTCATGGAATCCGATAAAGATTGAGAAACCGGACTTCCATCGTCCCGACTTCTTCGGTACGCTGGAGTTTGAATAAATAAGAAGGGTGATGTCTTTTTACGGACATCACCCTTTCTCTATGAAAAGTGTATTTTGTCTATTTCACAATCCCACGTTCCGAACCTTTTACGAAATTCACGATATTCTCGATTTCTTCACTCATCGGAACCTGATCGATAATCTTCTGGACAGCATCCTGAACACTGAAATTACCTTGATAGATCAACCGGTAAGCATTGGCAATATGACGAAGGATTCTTTCCGACGTATTGTGATGCTGTGACAGAACGACTGCATTCACTCCATGATAGGCAACAGGATTACCGGACATAATTACGTAGGGAGGAACATCTTTGGAGATGCGGCATCCGCTTTGTACAAGTGTCCAGCTACCAATGTGACAATATTGGTGCAACGCTACGTTGCCGCTTAGGATCACACAATCATCTAATGAGCATTCTCCTGCAATTGTAGTGCCTATTCCTACCACACAATTATTGCTGATCTGCACATCATGGCAAAGGTGTACCTTATCCATCAGGTAGTTCCCGTTTCCGATTCTGGTAGCATTTCCTGCAAAAGTGGCACGGCTGATTACTACATTCTCACGGATATCGTTATTGTCTCCGATGATCAGACTGCTTTCTTCCCCTGTATAGTGAAAGTCTTGCGGTTCTGCTCCCAGGACAGCATTCTGATGTATTTTGTTTCCTTTCCCCATTTTTGTACCTTTCAGGATACTGGCGTATGACATGATGGTACAGTCATCGCCGATTTCCACATCCTTCTCGATGTAGGCGAAAGGCAAGACAGTTACATTCTTGCCTAATTTCGCTTCGGGGTCTACGTAAGCTAACGGACTAATCATAATAGTATATGTTTAAAGTTAATCTTCTCTTCCACCGCCTAACGCCTGGTAGAGGCTGACCACAGCCTGCATCTTGTCGAAACAGTCGGAAACCTGAGAAATCTGTGCGCTCAGATAAGATTGCTGTGCCGACAATACTTCCAGATAGGTTGACGTCCCTAAGTTAAACAATTCTTTTGTATCTTCCGAAGCTTTCTTGGCAGATTCTACCTGCATTTGGCGGGATTCAGCTTTTTTACTGGTGTTTTGGTATAAACTTAGCGCATTGCTGACTTCGCTTCCGGCATTGTACAACGTTTGCTGGAAAGATAATTTAGCTTGTTCTTCCTGTGCTTTCGCTGCTTTCAGGCGGGCAATATTCGTACCACGGTAGAACAATGGCTGAGTCAGTGAACCGATAGCGGAAGCCAGTAACTTACCCGGATTGATAATGGCGGAACCTGCACTGTTTGTCCATCCGGCAGAACCGCTGAGAGTGATCTGCGGATAGAAAGCGGCACGGGCAGAGTTCGTATTATAATAGCAGCTTGCCAAGGACATTTCGGCTGCTTTTACGTCCGGACGGTTAGATAACAACTGCAAAGGAATCCCTGCGGAAAGTTCCTCAGGAAGTGCCTGTGCTTCCAGTACACCACGTTTGATCGCGTGCGGAGCTTCTCCCAGGAAGGTAGACAGGGCATTTTCCGTTTCGCGGATGCTCTGCTCGATGTCGGGGATGGAAGCCACTACTTGTGCATAGGCAGCTTTGCTTTGTGCTAAAGCGGCAGATGTGTAGGTCGATCTTTCCGAAAGTGCCTGTACGGTTTCAGCATTACGCTTCAGTACCTCAGCCGTAGCCTGAGTGATCTCCAGCTGGCGGTCGAGCATAAGCAAGGTATAATACATGTTGGCAATGTTGGCAATAACTTGTGTCTGTACAGCTTGGCGATAAGCCTTTGTCTGTTTCAGGGTGACTTGTGCATTTCGTTTGGAGTTCAGCAGTTGCCCGAACAGGTCTACTTGCCAACTGGCAGTAACCGGCAATGAGTACGTTTTAGTTGCTGCGTTCTTGTCAAAACTGCTGATTGTTCCCTGTGGAGACAAACCGATGGACGGTGCATAAGCCAGTCGGGCTGACATCAGAGACGCTTCTGCTGCTTTGACGTTTAATGCAGCAGAAAGGAGGTCAGTGTTTTGTTTCAGTCCCTGTTCGATGAGAGACTGGAGCTGTGGGTCGGTGAAGACTTCTCTCCACGGCAGGTTACCGAAGTTGGTGGTATCCGAAGCTAATGTATCATTGTCCGCTGCCGGATCACGATACAGGCCGGAAGCGGTAATATCTTCGGGTCTGTCATACGACTTATAGATGTGGCAGCTGCTCAGGAGAGCAGTTGCACACAACATATATAGAATCTGTTTCTTCATATCGAATTTCATTATTTAGCGTATTGTTCAATCTCTGTTACAGCATCTGTATTGTCAATATCTTCCCATTCCATCGGTTTAACTTTCTCTTGCAGATACTGGAAGATAACGAATAAAACAGGAACGATAAAGATCTGGCAGATCATACCGATTAACATACCTCCGATAGAAGCAGTACCCAGTGTACGGTTACCGTGAGCACCTACACCGAAGGCAAACATCAACGGAAGCAAACCGACTACCATAGCCAATGATGTCATCAAAATCGGGCGGAGACGGGCACCGGCACCCAATACGGCTGCCCATGTGATACTCATACCCATCTTACGACGGTCGAGGGCAAACTCTACAATCAAGATGGCATTCTTTGCCAACAGACCCATCAACATGATCAATGCAATCTGCATATAGATATTGTTGGACATGGTACCGAGTATCATCTTCAAGGCCGATATACTACCGATCGCACTCATTCCGTTGACAAACAGGAAGCTGCCCAGCAAACCGAACGGAATAGATAATAATACGGCCAGCGGAAGAATATAACTTTCGTACTGAGCACTCAACAGCAAATAAACGAATACGAAACAAAGGATAAAGATCAAACCAGTCGTACTGCCGCTACTTTGTGCTTCCTCACGAGCCATACCTCCTAGTTCATAGGTGTAACCTGCCGGAAGGTTTTCTTTGGCCACTTCTGCCAGTGCAGCCAGTGCCTGACCGGAAGTATAACCGGAAGCCGGAGCTACCATCACCTTCATGGAAGTATACAAGTTGAAACGGCTGATAATATCAGGTCCGTATACCTTCTCTACAGAGATGAACTGGGAAATCGGAGCCATTTCGCCTTGGTTGTTACGAACCTTGACATTATTCAGTGATTCCAGATTCTTGCGTGATAACGGGTCCGACTGAATCATTACACGGTACATCTTACCGAAGCGGTTAAAGTTAGAGGCATACAAACCGCCATAATATCCTTGCAAGGTAGACAAGATATCAGCTGGACTAATACCGGCTTTCTTACAGGCGGCAGCGTCGATATCGATCTCATATTGCGGGAAGTTCGGGTTAAACGTAGATTGAGCGGACTTGATCTCCGGACGTGCCGTCAGAGCGGCCATATATTCCTTGGAGATATCAAAGAAACGATCCAACTCACCACCGGTCTTATCCTGCATATTCAACTCGATATCACTAGACGCTGAGTAACCGGGGATCATAGGAGGCGTAAAGAACAATACTTGAGCGTCCTTTACGATCTTTTGGGCACGCATGAACAAGCTACCATATACGATATCGGAATTTTGCATCATAGAACGCTCCTCCCAATCTTTCAGCTTGATGATGAATGAACCGTAAGAAGGCCCCTGACCACCGATGAAACTAAAACCGACAACCGCCGTACGAGACTCAACGGCCGGATCGGCAGCGATCAAGCTATCCACCTTATTCATTACCTCAAAGGTACGCTCCTGAGAAGTTCCCGGGGGTAACGTAACGGCACCCATAATCGTACCCGTGTCCTCGTTCGGCACCATACCCGTAGGAGTAACCTGCATCAAGAACACCAATAACGCAATACATGCGGCAACAATACCGAATGAAAGCCATTTCTTCTGGATGAAGAATACGATACTTTTCTTGTATTTAGCCAACAAAGAATCATAAGCCGCATTAAACGAAGTATGGAATCGGGAAACGAAGGTCGTTTTCTTTTCCTTATGTTCCGTATCGTGTGGTTTCAGGAATATCGCACACAAGGCGGGACTCAATGTCAAGGCGTTCAAAGCGGACAAACCAATAGCGATCGCCATCGTCAGACCAAACTGGCGATAGAACGTACCGGCCGTACCTCCCATGAAACTTACGGGAATAAACACGGACATCATGACCAACGTAATGGAGACGATAGCGCCACCCAACTCACTCATGGCATCGATAGAAGCGAGTTTCGCCGACTTGTACCCTTGGTCCAACTTGGCATGGACACCCTCGACGACGACGATCGCATCATCGACCACAATCGCGATGGCAAGCACCATAGCACAAAGAGTCAACAAGTTGATACTAAATCCGATCAAGGATAACATAAAGAAGGTACCGATCAAGGCAACCGGAATAGCGATAGCCGGAATCAACGTAGAACGCAAATCCTGCAAGAACACATATACCACGATAAACACCAATACGAACGCCTCCAACAAAGTCTTGATTACCTCATGGATAGAAGCGAACAAGAAGTCATTGGCATTCATGGAAATATTCACCTTCATTCCGGGAGGCATTGTCAACTGAGTTTCCTCCAGCAAGGTTTCAATGTTACTAATTGTTTCCGTAGCGTTGGTTCCCGGCATCTGGTAAACGATACAGGTAACGGCGTCGTGACCATTTACACGGTTGATAAAGTTGTAAGTCAAACGCCCCAACTCGATATCAGCGATATCTTTCAAACGCAAGACCTCACCATCCGGCAAAGCCTTTACAACAATCTGCTCAAACTCATTAACCTCTTGCAAACGTCCTTTGTAGCGAATCGTATATTGAAAGGACTGATTACCCCTTTCGCCAAACGAACCCGGAGCCGCCTCTACGTTTTGTTCAGACAAAGCTACGGTCACATCGCTCGGACTTAATTTATATTGAGCCATCACATCCGGCTTCAACCAAATACGCATGGAGTAATCCGTACCCAACACGTTCGCGTCACCTACACCATGTACACGCTGCACTTCCGGAATCAAGTTAATCTTCGCGTAATTCTCCAAAAACTCAGAGTCATAACGATCGTCCTCGGCAAATACAGAAAATACCAACAACATAGAGTTCTGGCGTTTCTGGGTAGTCACACCAATCTGCGTTACCTCGGCAGGCAACAAACCTTGAGCCATAGACACACGGTTCTGCACGTTTACAGCCGCCATATCCGGGTCTGTTCCCTGCGTAAAATAAATGGAAATTTCCGCGGAACCGTTATTCGAGGCGGTAGAACTCATGTACATCATGTTCTCAACACCATTGATCTGGTCCTCCAAAGGCGCAATCACACTATTCAATACGGTTTGCGCGTTAGCACCCGTATAAGTGGCTCTCACCGATACGGTTGGAGGGGCGATATCCGGATATTGTTCTACGGGCAAGGTGAAAAGCCCGATGATACCCGCAACCATAATCGTGATGGAAATTACGGCGGACAGTACGGGGCGTTCTATAAATGTGCTAACTTTCATTGTTCTTAATTTTGTTTTACTTCAATCGGTGTTCCTTCACGCAATAAACCTACGCCTTCGGCTACGATCACGTCGCCGCTATTCAATCCGGCGTTTACGATATACTCTTGTCCTCCGTTCACACGGGTCACTTCTACGGGGGCGGATTGCGTCTTGCCGTCCACTACCTTGAAGACAAATACCCGGTCTTGGATCTCGAACGTGGCGGCTTGGGGAATTACGACGCAGTTATCGTATGTAACCGGAATGATCACATTCCCGGAGCCCCCGCTATTCAATAATTGCTCCTCGTTCGGGAATGCGGCACGCAAGCTGACTGTTCCGGTGTTTTGATCGATAATGCCGCTGATCGTCTCGATCTTTCCCGTTTGGGGATAAAGCGATTTATCGTTCAGTTGAAGCTCTATCTCGGGCATATTCTCCAAGGCTTTGTCTTTCGAGCCGTATTGACGGGTCAAGGCCAATAGCTGATTCTCGGTCATGGAGAAATACACATACATCTCGGAATTGTCCGATACCGTGGTGAGCGGTTTGGGCAGGTTTGCGCTTACTAATGCGCCTACACGATAAGGCAGGGTTCCGATGACGCCGTTCGAGGGGCTTTTCACTTCCGTGTAAGAAAGGTTGTTACGGGCGTTTATCTCTTGTGCCTCCGCTTGGGCTAATTGGGCTTTTGCCGAGAGTAGAGTGTTGTAGGCGGTCTTTAGGTCGAACTCGGAAACTACTTTGTTTTTATACAATTCTTGTTTACTGTCGTAGGTCAGTTGCGCTGTCGCTACAGATGCCTTAGCGGCCTCTACGTTCGCAATGGCGGTGTTTAAGGCCGCTTGATAAGGAACTTGATCAATAATAAATAAGACTTGTCCTTTTTTTACACTCTCGCCTTCCGTTACGCAGAGCTTTGTAATAAAGCCGGATACTTGCGGATAAATATCGATGTCCTGTTTTCCTCGTATACTCGCCGAGTAATTATTGGATAAAGTTTTCTCCGAAGTGAATACGGTCATTGTCGTATACCCTGAACTTTGTTGGATTACAGGGCTTTGTTTACACCCAACAGCTACGATACACCATAAGGCGATCGCAGTCTTCATCAATCGATTTTGCTTTTTCATCTTAACTAATACCTATATTTTCGGATGCAAAGCTACTCGCTTATCGGCGAACCATTGTTTCCACAATGAGGCGATGATTGTTCATTTTGAGATGGAATGATCCGTTATATGCTAATGATCTCTTATATTCGCGGGCAAAATAGTAGACATATGAATCCATTTGAGATAGAGAGAGGAGAGTCGTTCATAATAGGCGATTCCGATTTGAGGGAGTTATTGGATCGTCCTTACAAGAGCGGATATGGCATGATCTTATTTTGCTATAAAGGAACGGCGAATATATCCGTCGATTTGAGCCGATGGGATATCCGGCGCAACACGGTGATCGTATTGATACCGGATACGATCCTGACGTTGAATGCGAGTAGCGAGGATTTCAAGGTACAATATATATCCTTTTCGAAGGTCTTGTTCGACGAGGCCGTATTCCGGCTGGATCCGCCCTTTTTCCGCTTCATAAAGGATAGCCCT
>OGKX01001090.1_pt1 | contig 12641 bp, 6 predicted proteins | sample 1572541 | NCBI WGS metagenome assembly OGKX01 (sample SAMEA2581982, study PRJEB24529) | metagenome | biome: Human gut stool | place: China | collected 2011
CTTGGGAATTCGATAAACAGCACCAACTCCTAAATTGTCATCTGCAACATAAGGGGTGTATGTCCCATTTACTTTTGGATAAAGAAGATCATACATATCATAGAAATTCAAATCCCCAAAATCATCCTCGCTCCAATCTACAATGAACATATTATTCTGTTCAAAGCCGATTGGAAGAAGATACTTCCGACTCAACTCTCTGTATGTTTCATCCAAAGGCTGTACCCGTAATGCGGTATGCTCCTCCGCTCCGCTCAATGTCAGTACATATAATTCTTCCGAAAACCAAACTCCTGAAAACATAAGATAACCATCTTCTGTATAATTCCAATACTCCGCCTGATAACTTCCTGTCACCTCTCGTTTCATGTTTCCGTTTTCGTACTTATAATAGCTTCTGACCACATCCACATTTCCGTCTTTTGTTTCCAAATCGTATTTTACAAATCCGCCCAAGTAACTGACCTCAATAATTGTTATTTCAGCCTCTTCCTGCGTATCCACCATTTCACAGAACCACTCTACCTGCTCTGCCTCAGTCATATCAATCTGATTTCTGCTGTCAACAGCCGGATACCCATTTTCTCCAAACCGATTTACAATGCTGCGAATCATTTCCAGATCAGCTATTTTATTTTCCTCTGCTGCCTTTTCATAAAGTTCCAAACAACATTCAATCATCTTTTCGGTTTCTTCTTCATCCTTTTGTCCCGGTAACTGCACCTCACTTATCGTTTCAACAACCGCTGTTTCCTCTTGGGGTGTATCACTACACCCCGAAACACTTACTATCAACATGAAACTAATTGCGGCTAAACCACTCTTCCAAAACCAAGCTGTCTTTTTTAACAACATATCCGCTGCCTCCTCTTCCTTTTACATCTTCCACCATACTGATAATCAATATAGGACGTTCCACCGTTTCTTCTGCTGTAAAAACCGCAAACCAACCTAATTCAGTACCGGAAGTATCATCTTTTGATGCCTTGATTTCTGCTGTACCCGTTTTCCCTGCCAGAACTATGTCATCCCGATGGGCTGCGTACCCTGTTCCATGAGAATCGTTTACAACCTTTTTCGTTCCCTCCAATACCCGACTTGCGGTTTCACTGGAAAACGCTCCTGATATCCAATACTCTGCAGATACTTCGTTCTGATAGACCAGATAAGGTTTTATGATGTTCCCCTCATTACAGAAAGCAGAATAGATACATGCCAAATGTAATGGATTCACTAAAACCTGTCCCTGACCGTAACCGCTGTCTGCCAACTGTATTTCTGTTTCAATACTTTCTGAATTGGAATACTGCGACTTTGCCATTTTAATCTCAAATGGCAGCTCCGCATTAAAGCCAAGCTGTGTCAGGGAACTTTCCATTTCCTCATAACCAATTTTTAATGCTGCCTTTGCAAAATAAATATTATCGGAATAAATCAAAGCGTTCTCTAAAATAACTGGTTCATATGCATGAAGGGTAGTTACATAATAAGACCCCCACGATGCATCTTTTTGCCAGCTTAATCCTACATTACCATAATCTTCATTTGGATCAATTGCTCCTGATTCCAAACCGACCGCAGCCGTAACTGGCTTGAATGTCGAACCGGGACACCAGACTTGCCGGAACCGATTATACATAGGCTTATCCTCGTCATCATTCAATGCTGTCCACTGCTCACTGGACAATCCCATGATAAAATCATTATTGTCATAAGATGGTGTACTGACCAAAGCCAGTACTTCTCCGGTATATGGATTCATGGCTACAGAGCAGCTCTTGTCTTCCTGAAACTGCTCATATAAGGCAATCTGCAAACTGGCATCTATCGTCAGCTTAATGTCCTGACCGTGCTGCACTAAAATACAAGCAAGTTCTTCTTTCTCTTTGCCTTCCGAATTCACAATGTATATCCTGCAGCCGTTTTGCCCTTTCAGTTCCTTTTCAAACAGACCTTCCATTCCGCTTCTGCCAATCACACTGTTAGCTGTATATCCCTCTCCTGCATGTTCTTCTAAATCCTCTGCAGTAACGCTTTGTACATACCCTACCAAATGTGCAGCCGCTTCACCTAAAGGATACTCACGAACTTCAACGTCAGATATCATTACTCCGGGAATTGCCAGCAAACTTTCGTGCCTTTCTTTCTCCTTCAATACATCTTCGTCCGGTTCTACTTTTAGCAGTTCGATTTCTTCCACTCTCGGAATCGTTTTTATTGGAACAAAAGAATCATCTTTTACCCACTGTGCTGACAATTTCTTCTCTATCACTTCCGACGTGGTTTCCAGTAATTCTGCAATCTTGGCGATTGCTTCCTCCCTGTTCTCCAATTTTCCCGGAACGATTCCAACCGAAGATGCAGTTCCTTTTCCAGCAAGCACTCGTCCATTCCTATCTAGAATTTCTCCCCGGTTTGCCTGTGTCGTTAAAACTCTTACCTTATCAGTAGAAGCTAAATTCGGAAAGATCAGTGAATTATCCCAAACCAACTTATACCCGTCTTCGCCCTCCAGAAAAAATGCTTCATTCTCAAAGCTGATTTCTCCTGCAACCGTATCAAAAGATGTCTGATAAGTTACGGTCAGTTGCTCTTCGTCATATGCGATAATCTCGACCGCCATATTCTGGATTTCAATACCTTCGTAAATAGCTGAATTGCGTTTTATGAAATCCTCCTGACTGACATTGCCAGATGCCTCAATATGGAGCATCTTATACATTTGCTCATACTCCTGTGCCGGGATGTGATTCATGTATTCAACCAGAAGTTCTTCTGGTGTTTTCCACACATCCTCCTTTTTGAACATTTCTGCCACACATACCGCAACAGTAATCGCAGCCATTCCTATAACAGCAATCGCAATCCATAGGAGCCTGCTTTTCTTTCTTTTATGTCTGCTTTTTCCTTTCTTCATATTGACCTCCATTCATTTTGCTTTGCTGATATGGCAAATAACGAGTCAAGCGGCATTCATGCTTGCATGAAATGCCATTTAACGAGTATGACCATTGAGACGATAGTCGAAATGGTCATATTCTATTTTCAATGTTCATTACTCGCTTTCAAAATATTACATTCGTAAGATTTTGAAACAAAAAAATTTTCCTTTTGTTCTGTTCTACTCTGCATCCCTCCTTTTTATTTATTACGTGTGTAAGATTTCACATCAAAAAAATATTTTTGAAACCCACTGCACTTGTGTAAATATTACATCAGTAAGATTTATAAGTCAAGTTATCTTTATATAAAAAGGCTCCTGCCAGAAGGTATCACACATTTTCGCAAAAGTGATACCTTTTAGCAAAAGCCTATTATTCAGCAGAGTCTTGCACCACCCCACTGTTTCAATATTCAAATATTTCTTTCAAAAGATCGGAAAACACACATCTCAAACTCTTTGAAATACAATGCTTCCCCGCATTTTCTATATCGTCATATTGATATTATTACTTTACTATCCACATTTACTATCCGCCACACCCTTTGGGAGTGGTAAAAAACAACCTTAGCAAGCACTGCCTGTGTCATGACACAGGCGAAATTCCCCACACTTTCCTATCGTATATGCGTGTGAATTTCCATAGGGAAGTATCCCTAACCCTCTTTTATTTTTTCTTTGATTTTCCTGTGGAATACCTTGACCTTTCCTGCCACTTTTGCTACAATCTGCTGTGGGTAATTACACCCAAAACTGAATAAAACCTGAAACGAACTGTTGTAAAAATCGAACATTTTACAGCAGTTTTTTTGTACCCAAAAGTAAGAAAGGAAGTGGCAGAAATGGCAAAGCGAAACCGCACCAATCCGGTGCAATTTTATCTCAGCGATGATGAGCAGTACATCCTCAACACCAAGTTCAAAGCATCCGGCATGAAGAGTATGTCTGCTTTCCTGCGCAAGCTGATCTTATATGGATATGTGTATGATGTCGATTACAGTTATCTGCGAAATTACAATACAGAACTGGGACGTATCAGCTCCAGTTTAAACCAGATCGCAAAGAGGGTAAACAGCACCGGAAACATTTATCAGGAGGACATAGACGAAGTAAAGGAGTTGATGAATGAGGTATGGCATACACAAAAATCCATGCTATCAAAGCAACCGTTGATAAAGCCATAGAATATATCTGTAACCCAGACAAAACCGATGAACAAATCTATGTTTCGTCTTATGCGTGTGCGCCCGAAACTGCGGCGATTGACTTTAAATATACGCTTGACCATTGCAGGGAAAACAGTCCCAACAAAGCCTATCATCTCATACAGGCTTTTGCTCCGGGCGAGGTCGGTTATGAGGAAGCACACCGCATCGGAAAAGAGCTTGCAGACAAGGTTTTAGAGGGGAAATATTCGTATGTTGTCACCACGCATATTGATAAGGGGCATATACACAACCATATCATCTTCTGTGCGGCTGATAACATCGAATACAATAAATACCATGACTGCACACAGACTTACCACCGCATCCGCCACCTGAGTGATAAACTGTGCAAAGAACACAATCTTTCTGTCATCATTCCCGGTGGTGAACGTGGCAAAAAATACAAGGAATGGCAGTCTGATCAGAATGGTTCAACCTGGAAAACACAGCTCAGGCGGGACATCAATTTCTGTATCAAATCAGCTTCCACTTACGAAGAATTTCTGCTTCTGATGCGGGCAAAAGGTTACGAAATCAAAGGGGAAACTTTTGGAGAAGATGCTGCGAAATATATCTCTTTCCGACCTCTGGACAAGGAGCGTTTTGTGCGTGGCAGTGCTAGGTCTTTAGGGAAAGAATACACAAAGGAACGTATCCGGGAACGCATTGAAAAGAAGCGGGAACGAAAGGCAGTTATCCCGAAAAAGGATTACTCCACCCGCAGGCTCATTGACACCTCGGACGAGAAATTCCAGAACAGTCCCGGACTGCAACAGTGGGCGGCAATCGAGAATCTGAAAATCGCCGCACAAAGCTATAATGAAGCTGGTTCTCTCTCCGATTTGGAGCATAAGATTACTGTAAAAACCGAAGCGGGCAAGTCCGCCAAACAGAGCGTTGTGGAACTGGAACATCGCATGAAAGACCTTGCTGAAATCATCAAATATGCCGAGCAGTACAAAGACAACCGCTCCTATCATATCGCCTACAAGAAAGCCAAGAACCCGGACGCTTATTTTCGCAGATACGAGAGCCAGATCATCCTATATGGCGGTGCAAGACGGGTGCTTGAACAGGCAGGCATCAAGCTAAAAGGATTGAATGTGGATAAGCTGCGAGCCGAATATCAGGCATTGGAAACGCAGAAAAAAGAACTGACCGCTACTTACAAGAGCTGTGAAAAAGAGGTGCGGGATTTGAAGCGGAAACAGGAAAATCTTGACCGGTATCTCGGACGGGCACAAACCGATCCGGTGCAGGAACAATTTAAGAAAAAGAATAATCCTATCTTGTAGCTTGTTAATAATGACACCATGTATTATACTTAATTTATTACCACAAACACTTAGGAGATACTATGGCGAAAACAGACTATAAATCAACTGATGCCTTAATGCGGCATCTTAGAAATAACGGAATTTCCATCTCAGGGACTTCTCAAAAGCAGCAACTGATCAATACAGGATATTTTCATGGTTATAAGGGATACCGCTTTTTTGTATCATCCTCAAACCGCCTTCCATTTACCTCATACAATGAGATCAACGCAACCATACAATATGACACAAAACTAAAGTCTCTTTTATATGGAAAAATGATGTTTATTGAAACTGCCCTTAAAAATATTGCATTAAACACAATTATGACAGAAATAGATTCAAGCAGTGTCTATGATATGTATGATAAAGCAATCAGCAGTTACAAAAATGCTCCGGCTGGAACTCGCGAAGATATAAAAAAGAAATACCAAAATAACAAACTGAATCTCCAAGGTTCCATACAAAATGCCATAGCCGCTGCATACCGCAAAGAAAACCCTAAAATCACCCATTTTTATAATAATGTCAACTATAATGAGGTTCCAATTTGGGCAATTTTCGAAATTCTTACTATGGGCGATTTTGGTTATCTACTTTCCTGTCTGACTATTGATATGCGTGAAAAAGTATCCCGTTCAATCGGCATAAATCTATCCAGCGATACCTACCGGGAATTGCTTTATAAATATGTATATGCCTTAAAGGATCTGAGAAATGCTATTGCCCATAATGATGTAGTATACGATACCCGTTTCAAAAAAATGGATCCATCCAGACCAATGAAACAGTGTCTGATTTTAGAAATGGGAATGCCTTACATAAATTTCAAAACTATTGGTGACTATATTATTCTCATTTGTTATTACTTGAAATTACTGAAAGTTTCTAAAACTGAGATTAAATCATTTATTCGAGAATTTGAAAAGATCACACGAGAATACGAAGCATCCGTAAACCCGAATGTTTCAGCTATTACCATTCATCCCGATTTGTTTTCTCGGCTGGGCATCTTGAAAAATGCCATATAGTGCTTGCATATTTCACTTGTATAGATAGCAATTGGGGTATGTGTTTGCGGACACATACTTGGAGGAGTCTGTAAATTTTTTATCATTCATGCCTTCTAATTTTTCTAATACCTGCCCGGCAATATCTTCCATATCGCTGTCCTTTATGTACGGCATTATCCGTCTGATTTCTTCCATCATCTTCATTCTGTTCTGTGTCTCAAAAACACACATGAAATTGATTTCTTCTACTGTGAATTTATTCATCATCCTATATCCCCCTATATGAATTTTTTGGTTTTTCCAGTTCCTTCGTATCCTTATTGTTTCCCTGTGTTGCTTCCTTCTGCTTGGCTGCCAGTCGCTCCTTTAAAGAAGAACGTGCTTCTGACTTTTCCTGCTGTTCTTTCTTTTCTTCCTCACGATTGAATTTTCCCACGCCATTGTTGAGCCTCTCATCAATCATGTTATAATTCTGCTCCTCCAGTTCCTCAATCTTAGCAAGCGGCTTGTACTCTGCCAATTTCACAAGCAGTTCCTTTGCCTGTCTCTCACTGTCCTCGTCTATCCCCTCGTCAATAGATGCCTGTAAGAAAATACTTAGAGGTTTCACATTTCCAGTTCTTATATCATCAGCAATCATTTGTATCTGTGATTCTCTGTCTGATACCGAATCTCTATATCCATATGTATCAATCTCATAAGATAGCTGATCAAGTTCTGCCGCAAGTGCCTGTATTTTCTGCTCTTTTGTTTCCCGGTCATTGACCTCTTTCTCCGGAAAGGCTGCAATCAATTTCTTTAGTGCATCCTGCACTTTCGGAGTGTCCCGAAGCTCCGGTGTGTAATTCAGGAAATCAACATCAATACATTTTCCACTCAAAATGTCCGCCTGCTCATCTTCCCATTCTTCTGTTCCCTCGATGTGCATATTCACACCAAGCGAATGGATACCGTTCATCCGGGACGGATCAATGGCTTGATAAATCTGAATGGCTTCCTCAATCGTTTCTATCCCCTCATGATATTCTCCAATATTGTGAAATTCGCCACATTCTGCCACTGTAAATGTCACATGGACGGTCTCCGGCTCAATAACAGGTTCATTTGCCAGTTCCGTCTGCTCTGTCGGTTCCTGTTCCCGCCCTTGTGTTACAAGCTGTGTATTGACCTGTTCCTGCTGTGCCTTCTCCTGCAGATAGGTTTCCACTTCTGGCAGATAAGTCTCCAATGTTCCGGTTCTGCTCTCTGTAATCGGGTTAATATCTACCTGTATGCCTGCAATATAAATGCTGTCCTCATGGAGCATATTAAAAAGGTCATCTTCTCTGGTGGAGCCTGTGTATTCCACAACCACATCCAAATCCGAATTTTCCTGCTCAATACCTCTGCATCGGCTCCCGACTACCACTACATCCACGATTTTCGCATCCAGACCGTATTCATCAATCTGCGACTGCACATAAGCATACACTGTTTTTTCTATATCGTCCGCACTCTGTCCGTCCAGACTATGAAACAATTCTTCTGTCTTTGCCCGGAAATCTGCAACCACATCCGGATTGTTCTCTCTGAATTCTGCCTGCTTTGCTTCCAAATCTGTCTGTTCCACTTCCTCGGCTTTCTCCGAAAGTTCCTCAAAATCAACAATCTCTGCTTCGGAACCTGCATACACCTCGCCCTGCAAAAATTCATCACGATAATACTGCTCTGTGACCGCTGAAAACCTCGGTTCTTTCAAATCCGCAATCACCATATCCATTGCACGCTGAATCGTAATATCCGGGTTATCGTAGACACCGCCATCCAGTAAATGATACTGCTCATTCAGAATGGAGTAATCGTATCCCTCATCACATTCATGCATCAGGATATAACGGTCTGCGATATGAACCGCAAGCTCCGTCTCTATCTCATTTTCCTTGCCCTCCAGTGTCAGCATGAACTTCGGCAGTTCTGTAAATCCAAAAGAATCTACAAAGTGTGCGCTGTTTTCCCCGTTCTCATGTAATACCACAATATCGCTGACCGACAGTGAATGTGCCTTGTAGTCTGCCGGATGGTCAATATTAAGCTTTTTATAGATTGCTTCCAGTGTTTCCGATTGCGTCCGTCCCTGCAATTCTGACAATTCGCCCAAATACACCAGTTTATAATTTTCCGGCAATACCGCATCAAAATTGTCTTTGGTTATTCCCATACGCTTCAGGCTTTCCGTTCCCTCAAAGCGGAACTTGTCCAGTTCGGGATTATCCTTTAACTGGTAAATACCGTATTTATCGGTATTTCCATATAAAAGTAGTGCTTCCCTGTTGGAATTACTCTCTGTAAGTTCTTCCTGCATCATGAGAAGTTTCCGTTCATTCTGCCAGTCCCCTTTTTCTATTCCGCACATTCCATCATGCTCTAAAATCTGTTTTCTATCAGCTACAGTACTCTCGGAACCATCCGTATGCAAAAGATACACAGGCAAGTCATGGTCAAATAGTTCCAATGCCCTTTCCTGTGTTAGTGGAAGCATTTCAATCCATGTATAGCCATACTCCTGCATTTCAGATATTCCGACCATGCTATCCGGAAGTGCGTCGATTTCTGCTTGTGCATCTATCATTGCTAATGCAACATCCTGATTTCCATCCACTTCCTGTGCATAGATATGTTCTGCAAGCTCCCTTGTTTTCTCCATATCCCCCAGCTTATACGCATAATTCACAATCAGATTTCTTTCATCATCGGAAGAGGCAGGCTGTCCATGCTCCAACCGGTTAATGATATGCTCTGCCTGTTGCATGACAGACAATTCCTCCGCATCCGTCAGACCTGCATCAAAATCGTATTCATAATCCCAAAAGTCCGTCATATTTCCATTTAATTCCTTACTACTGGACGCAAGTAATGTGATTTCCGCTCCCTGTTTTTCCATATATGAAAGGTAATTGCCATCCCATTCTTTTTCATCAAGAGAAGCCATATCTTTAAGCATTTTTCCGACATCATCCCTTAACATATTTGTGATTTTCAAAACCTCCCATTCGCTTTCAAAAATGGAAGCGAACTTAACAACCACATCATCGGCATTGATCGGCTCCATTGCCTTATCATAGACCGCCTTTCTCTCCTTCATATCAATCAGCTCATCTGTATCCGTGTTATAACGCACATCCAGATGATACTCTCCGTACTCTCTGGAATCCTGATTGCCGATTTCCGTTGTCCATGCACCCCTGCTTTCCAAATATGCCTGTATGCTCAACTTGTCATCGTCTGTCATTTCTGACAATGCCTGCATCAGTTCTGGTCTGTCCATGCCATATACATCAAGCAGACTGAACTCTGAAAGGTCAGTATTCTGTATGAGGAGAATACTTTCCTTTGTCTGTTCCTGTGATACTTCCCTGTTCCTTTGTAATTCCTGTAATTGTTCCTCTATCCCGGTAATCAACTCCGAAGCTGTCCTGCGTATCGTATCCATGGAAGATCTAAGTTCTTTGGTATCTCTTCCGCTGCTCCAACCTGCAATATACCCAAAAGAATAATCAGAGGTATCTATACCAAAATGCTGACATACTGTATAAGCTATGCTCTCAGCTTCCACTTCTTTGGTATTGCGGTCTTTTTTCATCTGCTCATCCTGCTCCACTTCCTTGCTATGCAGCTTGGAGTGAACCACCTCATGGATCATTGTCTTTAAGGTCTGGCTCTCGCTCATGTTTTCCTGTACCGCAATCCGCTTTGCTTCCCTATCATAATAGCCTTTGGAATCTCCGGCTATCTCCTCCAGTTCAATCGGTACTGGTGAAATGGCTTCTACTGCACGAATCATATCCTGATACCCTTCCACATCTGAAAGAAGCTCCTTTGCCGCAAGTTCCGGTATCGGCTTTCCGTCTGTCTGTGCCACATCAAAAACGGATACTGCCCGGAATGCCGGAATTGTTATCTCGACTTCCTCTTTCTGCGGATTTCCGTCCTTATCAAGCAACAACTCTTGTGTAACCGGATCAATCTTATCCCGTTCCTCTTTGATTTTATAGGGTGCAGGTGCAAGGATACGGATTGCCTTTTCCCCTTTATTTACATGACGCTCAAAATTCTTCTGCCAAGCCTTGTATCCGGCCACTAACGTAGCGTCAGGCTTTTGCATCGCAATTAAGAGCGTGTTGTTAAAACTGTAATTATGAAATTTTGACATCGTTCTAAGATAATTGCAGTAACTGTCACTGTTGAATAAATCCTGCAATCCCTGCTCCAGTTTATCCGTAAGCTCCTGCACACGCTGTTTTTCTGTATTATTTTCTGCCATAAATGACCTCCATTTTGTACGATAAAAGGCAGCCACCACTGACTGCCTTTACATCAACTGCTATAACATTTTTAATAATCCTGCTTTTATTCCCAACCCGAATAGTGCTGACAGGTTGGGAATAAAGTTGGGAATAAAACTTTTTTTATAAAATCTGATCTTTCCCCTTTGCCTTATCCACTGCATCCCTTCCTGCAGGTGTCCCGGACACCCTTGCCTTCATTGCTGCGAGTTTTTCTTGCAATGAAGTCCGTTCTGCAGGTCGGTCTGCAAGTCTGCGTTCTCCTTCTGGTGCTGCTTTTTCCAAATTGCTCTGCTTGATTGGCATATCCGCAACCACTTCCTCCCGGTTATCCACTTTTTTCACATCTTCCTGTGGTTTTTCCGGTTCCGTGGCTTCGTCATCCATGCCAATCGCATCATCGCCCTTTTCATCCATGTTGAGTAAAGAATTAAGCTCTGCCAGACGCTCCAGTTTCTCGGCAAGTTCTGCTTCCTGTGGAAATGGCTTGTCTACCTCTGCTTTTGCTGTTTCAAGCTGATGTTTCACATTGGATAGCTTCATCTGTGCTTCCTCAAGCTGTGAAGGCATGGCTTCCAGTACATTGTTGATTCTTGTGATATTTCCAAGCGGATCAGAGCCGACTTCCATCGGGTGGCTCATGGCTCCTTTGACATTCATCACAAATTTATTGTTAAAAGAATCAAAGGTTACATTCAGCTTAAATCCAAGATATTCACCTACATCCGCACTGGCATTGATGCCTTTAATCTCCTTACACATGGCTATGATTGCAGTTCCAGCTTCCTTTTTGTCGGTGTATGATTTTCCACCCACCTGCATAAAGAACTGCTCCTTATCCTCCGGCTTATTTTTCGCATATTTATTCATATCAGCGGTAAAGCCTTCGATACGCTCCTTGAAAATGGCGATCTGATGCGGATAATGTTGTGTGATGTTATCCTCCAGCCTGTACTTCTGACTGGTATGGTTTGCCTTCATCAGTTTCAGCTTTGATACCTGAATATCGAGATCCATTTTTTCTTTTATGTAGGGATTGCCTGTGGCAAGTGCCTTGACCTCCGCATAGGAAAGTGCCGCTTCATCCACATCCTCACAGCTTCGTACCGGAGATTTACTGGTCATAATCTGTCCGATGAATTTCTGCTTATTCTCAATGAGCTGCCACGAGTAACTGTCAAATGTACCTTCCGTAACATAACGAAATATCTTGACCTTATCATTCTGGTTGCCCTGTCGTAAGATTCTTCCCTCCTGCTGTTCAATGTCAGAAGGTCTCCAAGGCACATCCAAATGATGCAATGCAATCAGTCTGTCCTGCACATTCGTACCGGCTCCCATTTTTGCTGTGGAACCTAATAAAAAACGAACCTGTCCGCTTCTTACTTTTGCAAACAGCTCCGCTTTTCTGAGTTCTGTATTGGCATCATGGATAAATGCTATCTCATTCTCCGGCACTCCTTTTTCCATGAGCTTATTTTTTATATCCTCATACACATTGAAAGTGCCATCGCCCTTCGGTGTCGATAAATCACAGAAAATCAACTGTGCTGACTTCTGCTCTTTGGTATTTTCCCATATCTTATAGGCTTTCTCCACACAGGTTGACGCTTTGGAATTTTCCTCATCTGGAAGCATATCATTGAGCAGCCTCTGGTCAAGTGCCAGCTTTCTTCCGTCATTGGTAATCTTTAACATGTTGTCCTCGTAAGGCTGTACCTGCCTGTCCCGGACTGCTTCGGCACGTTCCGCAAGTGACGCTACCATGTCTTTCTGGAACTCACTCGGCTTTAGAACCACATTTTCATATTCTGCTTCCGGCACAGGAAGTTTTAACATAT